>Ga0209083_1000271_pt1 | contig 82568 bp, 67 predicted proteins | sample AM7aDNAmetaG_FD_184132 | JGI IMG/M metagenome (GOLD analysis project Ga0209083, IMG submission 184132) | Freshwater microbial communities from Finland to study Microbial Dark Matter (Phase II) - AM7a DNA metaG (SPAdes) (version 3) | ecosystem: Environmental > Aquatic > Freshwater > Lake ... | reverse complement strand
TTACCTAACAGTAGAAATACAATAAATAAAACAATGTTAATCACAGATAAACAAAAATCTATTGCCAAACTTTATGATAAAAAATTCTGGGATAATTTTTAGGGTGTCCCAGTGTCAAAGTCAGGAGAAATGAACGAAGGCAAAGTGATGCTGAAAAACATGAAGACCGGTGATCAAAAACTACTGTCGGCTGACGAAATAACCGAGGCTTTGAAATAACTAATAAATTAATACAAAAAACCTGATAATCGAATGATTATCAGGTTTTTTGTATTATAACACATATCGTATTTCTTCGATGAAATAAAACATAAAAATTCCACATACTATTACCTGAAAAATAGTTCCAATAATAAAATAAACAAATGAGCTGACTGCGAGATGAATAGCGTCATTGCTTTCTTTTCCCGCAAAAAACTCACCGATAAAAGCTCCCAGAATAGCTCCAATAAAAATTCCATAGATTCCGAAATACATACCTGCCAGCATTCCAGCCATACTTCCCCAGACTCCTTTGGTACTTCCGCCAAATTTTCGTTCTCCCCAACTTGGGATTAAGTAGTCAAGCCCCTGAATGGCAATGACTAAAATGCCAAATCGAATGAAAGAATGAACTGAAAATTCAGCAACCGAACTATAATGTAAAACGATTAATCCCAAATAACTGAGAGCTGCACTGGGCAGTTTCTGAAAAAAACAACCGAATAATCCGGCTAGAATCAAAATTCCGGCAAATACAATTAAAAATGTATCCATAGGGTGCTATTTTTATATAAGGAAAGTTGAACAAAATCTTTCAACGATTTCTGCTTGCAAATATAGATTAAATAAAATAAGAAAAGAGATTTTGAATGAAAATATACGAGATTTAAACACTTTTTTGTAGTGTTTTTTTTAGGAATAATCTATCTTTGTAGCAAAATTAAGAGCTATGAACGTAATGAGTATTTACAATCAGAAACCTTATAAAATAGGTATCGCCCTAAGTGGAGGTGGCATCAAAGGTCTCTGTCATGCCGGTGTGTTAAAGGCACTTGAAGAACACGGAATTAAACCTGATATTTTGTCAGGTGTAAGTGCCGGAGCGGTGGTTGGCGCATTGTACTCTGACGGGTATTCGCCGGATGAAATTGCTGCCCTATTTGAAGAAATAAATTTTCGGAATATGACTAAAATTAGTATTCCGGACGGCGGATTTTTCAAAACAGATATTTTTCAGAACTTTTTAAACGCAAAGCTACGTGCTAAGACTTTTGAAGAGCTCAGCATCCCCTTGCGGGTAGTAGCCACTGATTTAGACAAAGGGCAAAGCGTTACCTTTACTTCAGGAAAGTTGGTAGAGCCTATTGTAGCATCCTGTAGTTTTCCGGTGTTATTTAGCCCTAAAGTAATTGATGGTGTACATTATGTTGACGGCGGTGTGCTTAAAAATTTTCCGGTATCGACTATTCGAAATGAATGTGACAAAGTGATTGGTATCAATGCCAGTCCGCTGGTTGCCGACAAATACAAGCAAAGTATTTTGAATGTGGCTACCCGTTCCTACAATTTTATGTTCAAAGCCAATATATTCTACGACAAAGAGCTTTGCGATTTACTGATTGAACCTGTTGATATGGGAAATTACGAAACTTTTGATGTGGATAAAGGTCGAGAGATTTTCGAACTCGGTTATCGATCAACAAAACAATTGCTCGAAAACAAATTGAGTACTAAGGTTGTTTAATGGTCTGTTTGTGTTACACGAATGAACTCAAAACGTGCAGATTTAATTTTTTTTGATTACTTTTGTGCCACAATAATTACCCAAAAACCAATCAAATTATGTTTCCAGTATCAGAACGTTTGGCAGCTCTTTCTCCTTCCGAAACGCTTGCTATGTCTCAAAAAAGTAACGAGTTAAAAGCTCAGGGCTTTGATGTAATTAATCTCAGTGTTGGAGAACCTGACTTTAACACACCCGACCACATTAAAGAAGCAGCTAAACAAGCTGTGGATAACAACTTTTCTTTTTATTCACCGGTACCAGGCTATCCTGCATTGCGCAACGCTATTTGTGCCAAGTTGAAATCTGAAAATGGCTTGGAATATAAACCGGAGCAAATTGTTTGTTCAAACGGTGCTAAACAGTCGGTTTGTAATGTCCTTTTGGCGATTATTGGCAAGGGTGACGAAGTAATTATTCCCGCTCCTTATTGGGTTAGTTATCCCGAAATGGTAAAAATTGCTGACGGAACATCTGTTGAAGTATATGCCGGAATCGAGCAGGATTTCAAAATCACAGCAGCTCAGTTGGAAGCAGCTATTACTCCTAAATCAAAAGCCATTATCCTTTGCTCGCCTTCCAACCCAACCGGAAGTGTGTACAGCAAAGAAGAATTGAAAGGATTGGCTGATGTTTTGGCCAGGTATCCGAATATCATTATTTTGTCTGACGAAATTTACGAACATATCAACTATTTAGGCATTCACGAAAGTATTGCTCAGTTTGAGAATGTACGTGAACGCGTGGTTATTATCAACGGTGTGTCGAAAGGTTATGCCATGACCGGATGGCGTTTAGGCTGGATTGCTGCACCAAAATGGATTGCTTCTGCTTGTAACACCTTACAAGGACAATATACTTCCGGACCCTGTTCGGTAACTCAAAAAGCTGCTGAAGCTGCTTATACCGGCGACCAGACTTGTGTTGAAACGATGCGTGTAGCTTTCGAGCGTCGCAAAAACTTAGTAGTGAAACTGGCTCGTGAAATTCCGGGTTTGATTACCAACGATCCACAGGGTGCATTCTATATTTTCCCTGATTGCAGCTCATTTTTAGGAAAATCATTCAACGGTAGAATTATTCATAAATCGGGCGACTTAGCCATGTATTTATTGGAAGAAGGTCATGTGGCTTGTGTGGGTGGTGACGCTTTTGGTGCTCCTAACTGTATCCGTATGTCGTATGCCACATCGGACGAAAATCTGGTGAAAGCCTTTGGCTGGATTAAAGAAGCATTAACTAAATTAGCCTAAGCAAATTAGCAAACTCATAATAATAACTAACCCCGTCGCATAAAGTGACGGGGTCGGTTTGTTTTTTGGACACAGGCTGCTTTTGCTTTTTAATCGATTTTATAGAGTAACCAGATGAATTTGGGACTAATCAACTCAATAAATTATTTTATATGTATGAAAGGATTGCCCGTGTTGTACCTGCAGTAAATATAAACCTTTTCGGGTCATTGGAAGTAAAACTTGGGATGAAAAAGTATGTGTGCTGAATAGTTTCTTGCCCGTTGCATCAAGCACATTAATATTGGAATCGATGGAAAGATTTTTGAGAATGATTCCCTGAAGAGTTTTTGTCCATAGTAAGGTATTGGCCTCAGTCTTATCGAGAGGTGTACTCATGGAGGTTTGCACCATTACCTGATTCGAAACCGCACCGCCGTTTCCAAGAGGGGTAACTGTATAGTAATAAGTTTTATTGGGCTGAAGTCCTGTGACCTGATAAGTCAACACATTTCCAACAGATTTTGGATAGCCGGAAACAGAAAGCTGTGAGTAAACGGGCACATTCGAAACCAGTCTTACGTTATCAATAACAACACGCTTTCCAATATCAGTATAAAGTGCTATAACGGATATGGAGGTAGCAACGGGTAGATTCACGCTGAAATCCTGAAATACAACCGCCGTTGTCCATGATGTAACTAAAATATTATCAAGCGATACCCTCAATAAAGCTCCATTGTCGCTCCCATATTGTTGAGCACGAACAGTCAATGTGCTGGCTGCCATCGAAAGGTTTTGAGCAGGCAGTGTAAGTTTTCCGAAATCAGTGGAAGATCCAAGTTTCTCAGTTCCACCAGTGTTAATTGTATATCCACTTTTCGACCAGTTGTTAGGCAGCGCCAACAGAAACTCCTCACTAATTAGCGAATTTGGGGTCGTTCCGGTTTGTTCTATGTTGTACACATTCAGGTTGTAAGCACTTGCTCCAGAGGAGGGTGTCCAGTCCGCCAAAAAACTGCTGTTGGTAGCATTTGCTGCAGGTAGTGCTGCAAAATCGTCTATGGTGGTCGTTGTCAATCTCAAATTCACAGTGCTGATTCCAGCTCCGGAAATGCTGAGTATAGCCGACTGATTTCCAACTGAATTTGCTGTATAATGCAATTTGAAAGAAGTACCTGCTTCTGCTTCTGCTTTGGAAATGGATGATTTATCCACCGAAAAATTAGCAGCATTAATACCTCCCAGGCTTAAAGTCAGATTTCCTGTCAGGTTATTTGCTTTCAGATTGATGGTAGTGTCTTTTGCCTGCTGATAGAGTGTATTACCCAAATATATGCTGTCATTATCGTTTGGCCAGTTTAAATAAGGGAAAGTGATACTACCATCAAGTCGGTAAGGTATCGTAGTAAGGTTTCCCCAAATATATTCAATCAGTTCGGGATGGTCGATAAATGGATTACGGTTTTTCTGAATTCCATACACCTGATCGTTTCGGGTAGTTTCTTTCATGCTGACAACATCCTGTCGGTGCCATTGTAACAATAATGTTTGTGCCCAGGGTTTAAAAACCGGATAGGTATTATTCTGCATCATATTTTCCGGCTTGGAAGTATCCCATTTTCGGGCATAATGCTCGTACGCAGTAGCGATATAAAAGTAGGACCGTGCAAAATCGCCTTTAAATTGGTTTGCAGGTTCAAATACATTTCCGATATAGCCATCATAAATAGCTGAACCTATTTTACTTACACCGTTATCGGTTGTAGGTGTTCCGCTAACCACACCCAAAGGGTTGTCGTTTTTCGACATGTTAGTGCTGCCATCGGCCGGATATAAATGATTCAAATCTTTGGCAGGACAATCAGGATGGGTTATATCGCAGCCCCACCAACTTTTAGGAACAGAATGTTCAATCTCGATAGTTGAACCAAAAGCTGTAAAATTAGGATTAGGATCGGGATATAAACGAATATTAGCAGAATACATATCGACCACTGAATTGTTTGACAAATCTCGGTCGGTATAATAAAATCCTTCCCAGGTATTGCCTTTTCCTGAGCCATAGCCCAAATAATGGGTGGTATCCTGACAAATAATGTTATGCAATTCAGTTTTTAAAGCAGCCCCTTTTTTGCCTTCCAGACTATTGTAATAGCCTGTAGGAATACTTGCAAATGCTGTGAAAACTATCAAGCATAGCGAAATGGCTGAAATACTTTTTTTTAGCATATTAATTGCTCTCTTTTAGAAAGACAGAATATTATGAACTAGCTGTTTTGATTTAAATAAAAATCAGTTAATAAATCACTTTACTACTGATAAATTCGTTGTCTTTTTGAATTTTCAGCAAATAAACTCCATGTAAATTTAGTTTTATCTGTACTTCATCATTAACCATTGTTGAAGCCATTTTTTCACCCATAAGATTGTATAGGGTTACCTGGCTATTTCCCGGCAAATTACGAACGATAATACCATTTGAGATAATAAACCAATTCACACTGTAATTTGAAATGGATGTAACCGCATCGTTAATTGCCGTAATAGCTTGTATCTGATTGGAGACAGTAGCCGAATTTCCTTGTGGTGTTACCGAATAGTAATATGTGCTATTGGGTTGCAATGAGCTAACGCTTGCAGTCAATACATTTCCAACGGTAGTGGGGTAACCGTTTACTGAAAGTGGAGTTTCAACTGCAGCCTGAGTTGTTAGTTTTACGTAATCAACATAAACCCGAATACTTTTATTTGCCGATAAGCTAATTGTTGAAGCACTTGTTTTTGCAGGTATATTAACACTGAAGTCCTGATTGACTACTGCCGTAACAAAAGATGTTACAGAGTCAGCATTCACTTTTAGGATTAGTTTAGCTCCAGCATCATTACTATATTGTTTTGCACGTACCACTAAAGTCGTTGGAGTTGACATATTAAGTGATGAAGAAGTAATACTACCACTACTACTTCCCGAAGCAAGTCGGATATTGCTTGCCAGTGTATTATCGGTGTAAGGAATACTAGTCCATCCGGTTGGTAACCCAGTCAGGAAATCTTCTTCCAGCAATGTTTTGGGTTGTGTTGCGCCACTGCTTTGTAAAGAAAATACATTCAAGTTATAGCCTGTAGCATTGGCTGAAACGGTCCAGTTGGCTGTAAAGCTATTGTTGGTTATATCGGATGCCGGTAATGCCAAAAACTCGTCGGATGAAACGACTTTAAGTATTACAGAAGTGCTTGTGATGCTATCTCCGGAAATGCTAAGTTGAGCGGTTTTTGCGCCGATAGAATTTGCATTGAATTGTATTAGCAGTTTATAACCTGCTTCAGCAGTAGCCTTTGCAACGATGTTGGATTGAATGGAAAAATCTGCCGCATTAGCACCTCCAATAGACACCGACAAATCACCCTTCAGGTTAGATGCTTTGATAAAAATAGATGCCGTATCGGTTTGTAGATAAACCACTTTGCCAAAATCGACCGTTGTGCCTACTGCAGGTGAGCTCAGAAAAGGTATGCTTACATTTCCATTCGGCGTAAAAGGAACTGTACTCAGTTTTCCCCATACATATTCGGCCATCAGCGGATAATCAATATAGGGATTGCGGTTTCCCTGGATTTTGTATATTTCGTTGTTGCGGTCAATCTCTTTTTGGCTCACCGGGTCTTGTGCGCACCATTTCAGGAACAAATCCACCGTCCATTGTTCAAAAACCGGATAAGTATTGTTGTCGAGTTGGTTTACCGAATTGCCCGTCCATTTGGCCGAAAAATCTTCGTAACTTGTAACCATATACATATACGACCGTGCAAAATCACCTTTATATTCGTCGGCCGGCTCCCAGGCATCGATAGTACCACCGGGGCGACTGCTCGATTTACCAACTTTGATAACACCGTTTGTATAAGTAGTTGAAATATCCACTACGGCTATTGGCCAGCTTCCCTTGGATGAATTAGCCGAACTGTTGGATGGATTCAGATTGAATAAATCGTTGTAAGTTTGACCCGTTGTGCCACCCCACCAGCTATTAGCAACTGAATGTTCAATGTTCATACCACTTGCAGCCGAAGTTCCATTAAATGCTATGTGATTGCTGGAGTACATGTCCCAAACTGTTCCATCCTCGGGACGAATATCCGTTTTTGGAAAAGCTCCCCAGGTACTGCTTGCACCACTTCCATAACCTGGAGGTGTGGCTTTCATAACGATAAGATGAAGTGCTGTTTTTAGTTCCGCCTGTTTTTTTCCAATCGCCGAGTCATAATATCCCGAAGGAATTTGGGCGAAAACCGATAAAACGAGTAGAAAATGAAGCGAAAATAATAGAATAGATTTTTTCATAAAAAATTATATAGACAAAAAGAGAGAACCTGCAACAAGTAATCTTGCTGATTCTCCCTTTTTTAAGCGATTATTTTATTATTTGGAGACAATAAATTTTTGAAATGATTTTTTAGCCCCTGACTCCAGCTGTAAAATATACATCCCATTGATAAGCTGACTTACCGAAATTGTTTTATCAATATTTAATTGATTTTTTGCCAATTGTTGTCCATTCAAATTGTAAATAGAATAGCTTAGATTTTCTTCATCCGATTGGATGTTTAATTCGCTCTGAACCGGATTTGGTGAAATTGAAAATTGAACCTTCAATTGTTCTAATCCAGCCGATAAAGTCCAGGGTTCGCCTTTGTGCGTTCCCCAGATATATTCAGCCAGCTCGGGATGATCGATAAAGGGGTTTCGGTTATGTTGTACGCCCTGTACAGCATCATTACGCCCTGTTTCTTTTACACTTACCGGATCCTGACGAGTCCATTTTAAATACAAAGCAACTCCATAAGTTGAAAAACCGGAATTAGAGCCATAAATATCGGTGGCACCTGAAGCCCAACTTTGACACACACTTGCATAACGGGTTGCCATATACAAATAGGTACGGGCTAAATCACCTTTATACTCATTAATTGGTTCAAAAACAGTTCCGGAATATTCAGCCATCGTTGACGAACCAAGTTTTCCACCGTTGCCGGAGGTATAAGTTGCAGTACCAACTTCACCGTAAGGATAATTATTTCGTTCTCCATTTACTTTTCCATCAGTAGGATACACATTAAATAAGTCGCTTACCATAGGCGCAGCTGAGCCAAACCAACTTTGAGGAGAAGTATGTTCGCGATTGTAGCAATCACATTCTACTTTATAATTACCACATTGATTGGTTGAAAGAGTAAATGTACAATTGGAATACATATCCCAAATTTTGCCGGCAGAATTTAGATCAGTTTTTCCATAAGCTGTCCATAAGCCAGCGTATCCAACATCCGTTGTTCCGGCTGAAATAATGGTTTGAAGTGAAAGGCGCAAGGCATCCCCGGTTTTGCCTACTGCTGTGTTGTAATAACCTGTTGGCTCAACAGAATAAGCATAAATAGAAAGACTGAAAAGAAACAGTGTAATAAATTTTCGCATAAGATAAATAGTACTAATTTCAAATTTGTAACATTTTGCCCAAAATAAAGCCTGCAAATGTATAGAATATGTTTTGAATTCTTATTCCTTTTCACAATTTTAAGTATATTGTGCATAAAAATACAGTGAATCTTAATCAATGTCAATGTAAAGTTTATAGAATATGACATTTTAATTACAATTTACAGATTACGATACTGAAAGAAACCATTACATTTGCACATCATTTAAATTTGAATGAAAATGAAAAGAACACTCATCCTAATTGCAATCACGCTGATGACCCTATCCAAAAACAAAGCTCAGGAAAACCTGACTTATCAACTTCCCCCTAAATCAATTCTCCAACTGGCCGACTACGAACGTGCTCCTCAAGTAAGTATTGATACCAAAAAAGAATATATGCTGCTGACTTATCACAGTACCTATAAATCGTTGGAGGATTTAAACCAACAAGAAATGAGTATGGGTGGTTTGCGCATCAATCCGCTTACGAATATCGGTTCGGCGATGAATTATATCAACAATCTGAAAGTGAGGAAAGTTTCGGCCAAAGAGCCACTTCAGGTTAAAGGACTGCCCGTCAATCCCCGCATCGCCTATATTAGCTGGTCGCCCGACGAAACGAAGATTGCTTTCACTCAGACTGCTACCACCGGTGTTGAACTTTGGGTGTTGGATGTGGCATCGGCACAGGCCACTCGCCTGACTGATGCGGTAGTGAATGCTAATTTGGGCAACCCCCTAAACTGGTATCACAACAGCAAAGCTTTACTGGTGCGTATATTAGTCAAAAATCGCCCGGCATTGATTGACTCCAAAAAGCAAATGCCTGTTGGTCCAACGGTTTCGGTAAGCAACGGTTCTAAATCGCAAAACCGGACTTATCCTGATTTGCTCAAAAATGCCACCGATGAAGCTAACTTTGTGATGTTGGCAGGTTCAGAGCTTTATAAAGTAGATTTGAATGGAAAAGCCGGGCTATTCAAAGGCGAAAATATGTACAGTTTTGAGTCATTCTCACCTGATGGAAAGTATTTGCTGACAACTTCTATACACAAACCATTTTCGTATGTGGTTCCGCTGAATCGTTTTCCTTCGGTGTCGGTAGTTTACGATTTGAAAGGAAATGAAGTGAAAACGGTGAATGAAGTCCCGCTTTCAGAAGTATTACCCAAAGGATTTATGGCTGTTCGTAAAGGAAAACGTCAACTTAACTGGCGATTGGATGAACCTGCCACACTGTTTTATGTGGAAGCTCTGGATGGAGGTGATCCGCAAACAAAAGTTGATTTCAGGGATGCTATTTATTTGTGGAAAGCCCCATTTGCAGCTGAGCCCGTATTAATCGCTAAAACTGCTCAACGTTTTATGAACCTGATTTGGGGAAATAAGGATGTCGCCATATTGCAGGACGAATGGTACGATACCAGAAATGAGAAAACCTATCTGATTAATCCATCCCGACCTGATGAAACTCCCAAAGTGATTGATGATCGCAATTATCAGGATATTTATTCCGACCCTGGGCATTTTGAAAGCTGGAAAAATGAATATGGCAAATACGTGTTAGCCCTTGCTGACAATTGCCTCTTTCGTATTGGAGAAGGGCATACCAAAAAAGGACAGTTTCCCTTTATCGATGCCATGAATCTGAAAACACTCAAAACGGAACGCCTTTACCAGTCGGGCTATACAGACAAAATGGAAGAAATTTTCGACATAGAAGATTACAAAAAAGGGGAAGCATTGGTGCGTATTCAGTCGAAAAACGAATATCCGAACTATTATTTCCGCAATTTCCGCCAAAAAGATGAGCTTACTCAGGTTACACATTTTCCCAATCCGTTTGAAAGCATCAAGGACGTTTACAAAGAACTGATAAAATACAAACGTGCCGATGGAGTTGAATTGTCAGGAACACTCTATCTGCCGGCAGGTTACGACAGGAAAGCGAAAACTGAAAAACTTCCGCTGCTCATCTGGGCTTATCCGGCCGAATACAAGGATAAAAACAGTGCCGGGCAAAGTTCAGCCAATCCCAACGAATTTACCTATCCCTATTATGGTTCGTTTGTGTATTGGGTAACACGGGGCTATGCTGTACTCGACGATGCTGCTTTCCCGATAATCGGTGAAGGAAAAACTGAACCCAATGATAACTTTATAGAGCAACTGGTTTCCAATGCCAAAGCAGCCATTGATGCTGTGGATTCACTTGGCTTTATTAATCGAAAGAAAGTGGCTGTGGGTGGACATTCCTACGGTGCTTTTATGACTGCCAATCTGCTTACCCATTCCGATTTGTTTGCCTGTGGCATTGCCCGAAGCGGAGCGTATAACCGCACCTTGACGCCTTTTGGTTTCCAGAGCGAACAACGTAATTACTGGGATGCGCCTGATATTTATAACACCATGTCGCCTTTTATGACTGCCGATAAAATGAAAACACCGATTTTGCTGGTTCATGGCGAAGCGGATAATAATCCCGGTACTTTCACCCTGCAAACCGAACGGTATTTTCAGGCACTCAAAGGGCTTGGAGCGCCTGCCCGTATGTTGATTTTACCGAAAGAACAGCACAGTTATGTAGCCCGTGAAAACATTATGCATTTATTGTGGGAACAGGATCAATTTTTGGAGAAATACCTTAAATAGTTGATAGCATCGCAATACTGAAATTATCCCGATATTCGGGATGTTCCGTATGCTGTTCTGAGTCTAATTATCTCTATTTTAAACTATTGTGGAATATGTGACGAAAAAAAGTTCAATACTGATTAGCAATTACTTAATTGGCAAGGAATAAATCTCAGCACTAAGCCTGCAATAAACAACTGAAAGGGAGAGAGTGGAAGAGATTCTGCTCTTTCTTCTGTAAAAACACGATTCTATATTCGGATATGAAAATACTAAAATGGAGATAAAGGAACATAGAAATTTATCCTTTTTATTATTCTTGTCGTATAAAATTGGAAAACAATTCTTAACTTTGAAGTCGAAAAATAAATTATATAAGTTTTTATTATTAAGATAATTCTATTTTTCATTCATAAATAAATAATATCAGTTGATATACTAATGAAACAACTAACATGTCAGAATTTTTATCAATAAACGAAGCAAGTGTTTGGGCTTCGGAATACCTAGACAAGAATGTAACAACTTCAAATATCTCTTATCTTATCCAGTATGGACGAATTAAGAAAATTGGAGAGAATGGCTCAACTATGGTTTTAAAAGAAGAGCTTATTAATTACTATAAAGGACAAAAAAACACAAGACAAGAAACCTGGAAAGATGAACTTGGAGATGATTTAAATTGGACACTCTCTTTTGATCAATACAAAGAAGCCGAAACGACAAAACACGTTCACAGACTTCACCCATACAAGGGGAAGTTCATTCCTCAATTGGTTGAATACTTTCTTGATAGCCACACAGACAAATTTAAAAAGGAAGTATATTTCAGAGAAGGAGATATAGTTTTAGACCCTTTTTCTGGAAGTGGAACAACAATGGTTCAAGCTTGCGAATTAGGAATTAACGCCATTGGAGTTGATGTTTCAAAATTTAACTAGTAAATCATAGATATATGAAAAAATACAAAGTATTGCTAACAAGAGATTATATTGTAGAGATTAAAGCAAACAATGAAAATGATGCAAAAGAATGTGCTGAATTCTTTGTTTCGGGTGGTTTAGATGCTTCAACAATAATTGATCAACAAAAATATAATTTTCAGATTGAAAGAATTAAACCTGTTACTAATAATGCCTTTGAAGTTGAAGAAATTAAACTCTAATTATCATGGAGAAAATATTATCAAATACAGATTTACTTTCTTTGAAATTTCTTGATATTGCAAAGGAATTTCAAGCAAATGTTGAACTAATTAAAGTTCTAAAATCTAGAACATATCAAATTGGTGCTGCTAATGTATTAATTAGAGCTTCTTCTGATGGTAATAATCGGTATTTTTTTGGAATCAATTACATAACAATTGAAGAAATCGCTAACCTTGAAAATCCATTTATTGCATTTATTTGTGGAGCAGTTGAAAAAACAGTTATTATTCCTGCAAAAATTTTGTTTAATGAATTACACCAAATAAGTCATGATAGAAATGGTGAATATAAAATTAATATTGACAAAGATTTGAATATTGTTCTCGCAGGAAAAGGAAATCGTTTAGACTGTACTTTTTTTATAAATAATTGGAATTTACTTTTAGCACCTCCAATTTTCGAAAATGAAAAACCTAACTCTGTTGAAGAAAGCTTACATTCAGTTTTGCAAGGAAGATTATTGGAAATAGGAAATATTAGAGGTTATCAAACATTTTGCCCTGATAAATCCAAAAAATTTAATGAAAAGAAATTGGATGAAATTTCTACACTTCAGACTTGCCCAAACCTACAATTTTCAGATTATAATTTACTAAGACAAATTGATGTTATTTGGTTTAAGAATAGAGGAAGTAATCTTATACCAGAATATGCTTTTGAAGTCGAATTATCAACTGGAGTGTGGTCTGGGGTTGGAAGAATGGCGACTTTAATGGATTATAAAAATGTTCCATTTTATATAATCTCAAATGATAAGAAGAAATATTCACAAGTAATAAATTCATTTCCAGAATATGGGGATCGATACAAATTTATTGCTAATGATGTATTAGGTGATCTTTATTCTGCTGAAATTAATCTAAAAGAATTGAGATATAATATAGGATTATAATTTCAAAATCACAATCCAGAACCAGCAGTAATGCCTTTCCATACTAGGTTGTTGGGAAAAGACAGATTAGCATTATATTCATTTATTCATTCATTGAACACCAATTTTGGTACTAGTATTTTTGAGCCGGTTGCACTAGCTCTAGCTAGAACAAAGTTTAAATCTGCTCATGCTCAAGCAACTTCAGGGACTCAAATCTCTTCCGAAGCTCATAATGTAATTCAAAATATTATGGACAGTTTGTCTATTGGAATAACTTCACCGAATAAAATTGATGAAATAGCTGCAATAAGGGCTGTTTGTCAGTCTGGTGAAATGAAAACAGTTAAACCAACTAAAGTAGATGTAAAAATCATTGGACATGATGATACAATTTATTTGTTCGACATAAAGACTGCTAAACCTAATGCGGGTGGCTTTAAGGAATTTAACCGTACTCTTTTAGAATGGGTTGCAACTACTCTTGCTGCAAATCCAACTGCTAATATTGAAACTTTAATCGCAATTCCATATAATCCGTATGCACCAGCTCCGTACGCACGTTGGACAATGCGTGGAATGTTAGATTTAAATCAGGAATTAAAAGTAGCAGATGAATTCTGGGATTTTCTTGGTGGAGAAGGTGCCTATCAAGATTTACTTGATTGTTTTGAAAGAGTTGGAATTGAACTAAGAGCAGAAATTGATGACTATTTTTTGAGGTTTAATCAACGATAACAAACAAAATAGCTTATAAAGATTAAGCGCCCAAAAAGCAAAAAAAGCCACAACAAGTTAGTGTTATTTTCAAACGCCTTGCAGTGGCTTTTATAGCTTTTTGATAATAGGCAGAGCGGTCACAGTACATTGTTTTTTTTGCTCGTTTAGACTGGATGAAGCAATTAAAAATAAAAAAAACAATGAACTGTGGAGAGTTAATTGCAAAGCAATAAGTGCCGAAAAACAATCTCAGTTCAGCGTAGGCTGTAAATGTTCGGCATAGTCTCCAGACTAGGTCGTGCTAAAAGGAAAGCTCAGCTTTCCATATTTTAAAAGAGAAAGTGATTTATTATACAAGGCAAAGCCTTGTTTCTAACCCTACATAGTCTGGAGACTATGCCGGACTGAGAACTGAATCGGACAATCGACCCAGAAAAGAGAAAAAATACTTCGACTGGAAACTAAAACCAGGAAGTTGCTAAGCAGGTATTAAATAACAAATTGAAACAACTATGAGAAATCTAATTTTAGTCACTTTTTTTATTACAACACTGTTTATAAATGCACAGACTGATTCATGCAAAGTCCTCAATGAAAAAATTAGTGGAAAATATACCGGTGAATGTCTAAATGGGCTTGCTAACGGAAAAGGGAAATCAATCGGAGAAGATACTTACATTGGAACTTTTAAAGATGGTTTGCCTGATGGAAAAGGAAAATACATATTTAATAATGCTGATGTTTTTATTGGTAACTGGCTAAAAGGTAAAAAAAACGGGAAAGGAAAATTTGAAATTTCAATAAACGGAAAAAAGAATACGATAAATGGTTATTGGAAAGAAAATGAATATGTTGGTGTGTCTGAGCCTGATGTTTCTTATAGAGTTACAAACTCTTCAGGTATATTGGATTACAAGGTTGAGAAAAATAAGCCTGTAAATGAGTTTGAAAATGACAATCAAATTACTTTTACTACTAAAAGTGCATTCACTGATTTTCTTCCAAGAGATTTGAAAATTGACAAATCGTCAGGACAAACTAATCAAATCGGTAAAAAAATCGTAATAACACAGTACTTCTGTCCAATTCATTGTGAAATAAGTTATTCAATATTACTTGCTGCAGGCAGAAAACAATGTCGTTTTATTATTGATATACTTGAAAAAGGGAAATACACTATTATCTTAAACAACGACTAAGACATTAAAAATTAGTATTCTCTACCCACGCTTGTGCGTGTTTGTAACCCATGCCAATAGAAAAGAAAGAGAAGAGAGCAATATATCAATCTTCCGGACACTTGTATTTGCAAATCAGTGCCATCGGTATTTGAACTTACTTTTATACTGAATTGAAAAATAGCATATTAAATAACAAAAAATTGAAATTATGAAAACAGGTCAGATTTATTTTATTGCGGTTATGATGATATCATCTGTGATGTTATTCGGACAGACACGCCCGTCAATCATAACATTTCAAAATCCCTATCCCTCTGTTTTACCCTTTGATAAACGGTATATAAATGAAAACCTACATGATTATGATAACATTGATGGAAGTCCCTATTTAAACACCGAATTTGTAGATGGTACATTTTACATAAAGGATACAGTGGCAATCAAACTTCCGATTCGCTACAACATCTACGTCGACCATATGGAATATAAGTCGGATGGAGCTGTTTATTATGTGGATAGTCCACAAATCCTATCCCGAATCGTATTGGGTGAATCGGTATTTATCTACCTGCCCTTAATCGGAAAAGGGAGCTATGTTGAATTGCTTGAATCCGGCAAATTCAAGCTGGTTCAAAAAAGAAGAGTTGATTTTAAGCATTCAGAGTCAAAACCAATGGAAGGACTCATCCGATCGAGATATGAAAGCAATACTGATGTATTTTATTTGCTAAACAATCAAAACCAGCCATTCAGAATTGAAAATATGAATTCAGTGCTGAAAGCCTTGCAGGATCAAAAGACCCAAATTGAAACTTTTATTAAGCAGGAAAAAATAAGAAATACAAAAAAAGAAAATCTCGTCAAAATAGTTAAATACTACAATAGTTTGTAAGGATTTCGATTAACTCCACTTCCAGCCGGGACAAATACAAATTAAAAGAACGCTAAAAACTTAATTATAAGTTTGTTAGCGTTCTTTTGGGTGGTACCACCAGGAATCGAACCGGGGACACAAGGATTTTCAGTCCTTTGCTCTACCAACTGAGCTATGGTACCTTTCGGCTTAGCGGGTGCAAATATACGGCGTTTTTTTGAATTTGCAAGGGGAAAAAAGGAAAAATCCCAAAAAAGTACCTGAGTTTGAACCGAAATTCCTTTTTCAGTGTTAGTTTAGCTATTGTAGTTGACATATTTACTAACTTTGTCGCCTCATTTATCTTTCATGGAAAAAAACAAACTTAGCGGACATATTGCGATGTTTTCGGCCAATATTATTTTTGGATTGAATACGCCGATTTCCCGTACATTGATGCCAGAAACCTTGAGTCCTTATACACTTACCTTTTTCAGACTGGCCGGTGGCTTGCTTCTTTTCTGGACTGCATCGCTGTTTGTAAAAAAGGAACATGTACCGGCAAAGGATATTTTATTGCTGTTTTTTGCTTCGCTCTTTGCGCTGACATTAAACCAGTTACCTTATTTTATCGGCTTGTCACTTACTTCTCCGATTGATGCTTCTATTGTAGTTACCATGTTGCCCATCGTTACTATGATTTTGGCGGCACTTATCCTGAAAGAACCGATTACGCTTATGAAAGCAGTCGGCGTTTTGGTGGGAGCTTCGGGTGCATTGCTGCTGGTTTTCCATAGTCCGGCAACGCATTCAGGACAAAGTAATTTTTGGGGAAACCTGATTGTTTTTGGAGCGGTAAGTTCGTTTGCTCTGTACCTGACACTTTTCAAAGAGCTTATTACGCGTTATTCTCCGGTAACCGTTATGAAGTGGATGTTCCTGTTTGGCACTATTGTTTGTCTGCCATTTTGTTACAAACCCCTCGTTCAAACCGATTTCAGTATCCTGAGCAGCGGAACGTACTGGCGTATCGCTTACGTGGTATTTTTTGCCACTTTTATCGGATATCTGCTTATTCCGCTTGGGCAGAAGGAACTTCGGCCAACCACGCTGAGCATGTATAATTACGTTCAACCGGTGGTGGCTTCACTGGTGGCTGTGGCTATTGGCATCGATATTTTTGGTCTCGAAAAAGCACTGGCAGGCGTATTGGTCTTTGCCGGAGTGTATATTGTAACGCAAAGTAAATCGAAAGCGCAATTGGATGAGGAAAAAGAATTGAAAATAACAAAACAAACTCAGATTCCTTAAATGTACTGTGATTAACGAACTTCCGCCTTTTTTTTATCCTCAAAAAATGAGTATATTTGCAGCAAAATTTCAGAATCTATCACTCAAATTCTATAACCATCCGACATGAGTTTATTAAGTGAAACCGGTAAGTATTTTTTATTGATGAAACGGGTGTTCGTATTGCCCGACCGCAGCAATATGTTTTTCCGTCAATTTCCGAAGGAGCTCGAAAAGCTGGGACTTCAGTCGCTGCCTATTGTTGCGATTATTTCTGTTTTCATTGGGTTTATTATGACCATGCAAACCAAGCTAAATACTTCGAATCCTCTTTTGCCTGTATATACAACCGGTCTGGTTACCCGGGACACGTTGCTCCTGGAGTTTTCTTCCACCATTTTATGTCTAATTCTGGCCGGAAAAGTAGGTTCGAATATTGCGTCGGAAATAGGCACCATGCGTATTACCGAACAAATTGATGCACTGGAAATAATGGGTGTAAATTCGGCTAATTATTTAATACTTCCCAAAATTATTGCTTTTGTGGTGATGATGCCCTTTTTGGTTATATTCAGTATGGCTTTGGGTGTTGGTGGAGGATATTTTGTCGGGGTGCTAACCAGTATTATGACTACCGGTGATTATCTGGTTGGAATTCAATATGCTTTTGTGCCATTTTATGTTTTCTATTCCTTGTTTAAATCCATGTTTTTTGCATTTATCATTTCGTCGGTTGCGGCCTATTATGGTTACTATTCTTATGGTGGTGCGCTCGATGTGGGTAAAGCAAGTACCAATGCGGTGGTAAACGGTAGTATCCTGATACTTTTCTTTAATATTCTTATTACCAAAATTATGCTTAATTAGTTGACAGTTGGCAGTTTAAAGTTGATAGTTAGCTATCAAACTTTATAAACTTTCAAACTTTACAAACTTTACGAACTAAAATGATAGAAGTAAAAAACGTAGATAAATCCTTTGATGGCAATCATGTTTTGAAAAACGTGTCAGCTGTTTTCGAAACCGGAAAAACCAATATGATTATCGGTCAGAGCGGTTCGGGGAAAACAGTGCTAATGAAAAGTATCATTGGATTACACCGGATTGACAAAGGTAAAATTGAATACGACGGACGAAATCTACCGGATATGAAAATGAGCGATATCCGTATGCTTCGTCGGGAGGTTGGAATGCTTTTTCAGGGTTCGGCGCTGTTCGATTCACTGAGCGTACTGGAAAATGTGATGTATCCACTCGAAATGTTTTCGCCCTCTTCGAAAGAGGAAATGACTGAACGGGCTATTTTTTGTTTACGCCACGTCGATCTGGAAGAAAAAGCGTTTAATCTGGCACCGTCCGAAATTAGTGGCGGTATGCAAAAACGTGTGGCTATAGCCCGTGCCATTGCACTACAACCGAAATATTTGTTTTGTGATGAACCAAACTCCGGACTCGACCCGAAAACATCGTTAATTATCGACAAACTGATTCACGAAATTACCCATGAATTTGATATTACCACCATTATCAATTCGCACGATATGAACTCGGTAATGGAAATTGGTGAAAATATCATTTTTATTGAAAAGGGCGAAAAAGCCTGGGAAGGAAACAACAGTGATATTTTTCACGTTGATAATGAAGCCTTGAACGATTTTGTTTTCGCTTCGGAATTATACAAAAAAGTAAAGAAAGCCAATAAATGAAGATAATATCCTACAATGTAAACGGTATTCGTGCTGCATTGAGTAAAAATTTTAAAGAATGGTTGCAGACTGAAAACCCTGATGTGATTTGTTTTCAGGAAACCAAAGCTCAACCCGACCAGATTGATACCATGCTTTTTGCCGAGTTGGGTTACACTTCCTATTTGCATTCGGCACAAAAAAAGGGCTATAGCGGTGTGGCTATTCTCACGAAAACAACGCCGGATAATGTAGTTATTGGTATGAACAATCCACGTTATGATGATGAAGGTCGTGTTATTCGGGCTGATTTTGGAGAAATTTCGGTTATCAGCGTGTACATTCCTTCGGGTTCGTCGGGAGATCTGCGTCAGGTATTTAAAATGGATTTTCTTGAAGCTTTTGCAGCCTTTGTAGCTGAACTTCGAAAAACCCGTCCTAATCTGGTGATTTGCGGTGATTATAATATTTGTCATAAACCGATTGACATTAATCATCCCGAACGTCAGAAAGGGGTTTCAGGCTTTTTGCCCGAAGAACGTGCCTGGCTCGATGAGTATGAAGCTTCCGGAATGGTCGATTCATTCCGTGTTTTCGACGACCGTGCCGACCAATATAGTTGGTGGAGTTACCGTGCCGGAGCGCGTTTCAGTAATGCAGGATGGCGCATTGATTATCATTGGGTTACAGAAAGCCTTCGTCCGCATCTAAAATCTGCAGGCATTCTTCAGGATGCAGTTCATTCTGATCATTGTCCGGTAGTAGTTGAACTAAGCGATTCTATCTGTTAGCTTTAATTCTCCAAAAATGTTGTTTTTAATGATAAAAAACAATAAATCTTACTGAAAGCAGTTCAAATGAGCTAAAATAAATTTAACTTTGTCAGTTCTAAAAATACTTGTTATTATGCAATTCAATTTTTCCCGCTTACTTTTTGTACTTTCTTCCATTCTCATCCTAAGTTCGTGCCTGGATACAACTACTGTCACCACTACTTCGAGTGATGCCACTTTTGTTTCAATGACTCTTGCCGGGAATGATTCTGTAAAAATGGCAAAATTCGCCTTGGATGCAACCGGAACGACCATTGTGAATATTGATTCATTGCCTTTCGGGACAAGAATAGACAGCGTTTATCCTACATTTAGTTTTAAAAGTACAGGAGGTGCAAAATTACATTATCCAAATCCAACCGGTTTCAAATTCAAAAAAGATTCGGCAGCAGTTACCGGTAAAGATACGGTAGATTTTCGTCAGCCATCGATATGGATACGGAATTATGCAAGCGATGGCAAAACATACCTAAATTACAATATCCAGGTTAATGTTCATAAAGTTCAACCGGAATTATATGTATGGACTAAAGTGACTGACAATTTGAGTTCTGTAAATGCAACTTCCCAGAAATCAATCATACTGAATGATAAATTTTATTATTATCTCAATGATGGCTCAGCGGCTTATCTGCATACTTCCACTGATGGTATATCATGGAGTAGTTCTGTTACACCTGTCGGTCTACCCGAAGGATCGCCTCTTAATGATATGATTCAGTTTAATGGAAAGCTTTTCCTGACTCAGGACAGGTTAAATATTTACTCAAGTGTTGATGGTTTAAACTGGACCCGAAAATCAGTAAGTAGCTTTAACTTCAAATCTTTACTTTTTGTGTTTAATGGTCAATTGTGGGCTGTAGTCCAGTCACTTAATGACGCAACTTACCATTTTGCCACATCAACCGATGGTGATGTATGGAATATGATTGGAACAATTCCTCCAAACTTTCCGGTGAATGATTTCTCAGCAGTTAGCATCGGCACTGTTACCGGAAAATCAAAAGTTTTGGTAGTTGGTGGCTATTCAGTTAATGGAGCATTATTAAAAAATAGCTGGAGCTCTGAAGATGGTATTTATTGGATTGATTTCAGTACTGAAAATCATTCGTTAGATTCTTTAGCAGCCGGGGTAAGCATTATTTCGTATGATAAAAAACTGTTATTATTTGGGAAATATTATTTATTAAATAAACAGTTTTATCGGGAGTCGAAAGACGAAGGCTTGAGCTGGCAGAAACCAAGCCTTACTTACAATCAAATCAGACAGGGCTTTGTCGAAAAATCAGCTAAAACTCAAAAAGACACACTGGTTTATAATTATTACGAACCACATATTTATCAGTCTGTAGTGGTGGATAAGAACAATAGTATTTTTCTAATAGGAGGATATTTAGACAAACTCACTCTTAGTATAAAAGGGGATAGCAGACAACGAAGTGCCGACAAAAATGCCGAAATTACTCCAACAACAGATATCTGGACCGGTAAATTAAACCGTAAAAGTTTCGCCCGATAAGGGGTTGAAATTCAGATAAATATAAAAGTGTCGGCTGTATTGTCGACACTTTTTTCATTTAATACAGGATTTTTTCCGTACTTTTGTAGCTTCAAAACCAAGTATATCCATGTTCAAACAACCCAAGAATACAAGTACTTCCATCCGGTTTCGTCGCTGGAGCAGGGCTAAGTTTGCTATTTTCTGTAGTTTGTCAAGTGTGGTAAGCATTGGTTGCGTGGCGATTTCAATTGCCAACAAATCACTTCAGAAAGCAGTTGGTGTTTGTGCTGAATTGTCGCACAAAAACGGGTTTGAATCATCCGAAGAAACGATTGAAACCAGGGAGCACGAAGCTGCTTTACTTCAATTAAAAGAAATATCATTATCAGAAATAACATTTGACAACGCTGCAGCGTGTGGTCATACATTTTTATATTTAGTATTCATCTAAGCGGTTGAAACAGATTAAACTCTGTCTCAACCGCTTTTTATTTTAGTCATTATGAGAAAAATAGTATTTTTTTGTGCCTTGTTTTCTATTTTAACTTTTGAGAATTTATCAGCTCAGGAAGAAAGTGATTCACTTACAGTCAATTTATCGGAACTTCAGGTTAATGCTTCTGCTAAGAAATTGTATTCCGAAATGGGAAGGATTCTGACCGTGATTGATAAAACCGAAATAAAACGCTCGGCAGTTCAGAGCATCGATCAGTTGCTTGATTATGTGGCCGGAATCGATATTCGTCAGCGTGGCACAAACTCCACACAAGCTGATATTTCGATTCGGGGTGGTTCGTTCGACCAGGTATTGGTTTTGCTTAACGGCGTAAATATTACCGATCCGCAAACCGGGCATTTCAATTTGGATATTCCACTCAATCTGTCAGATGTAAGCAGGATAGAAATTTTAGAAGGTTCGTCAGCGCGAGTTCTGGGACCGAATGCATTCAGTGGGGCCATTAATATTGTAACTGAGAACTCAGACAAGCAATCGTTGAAAGCCGAACTTACCGGTGGTAGTTTTGTAACACTGGGGCAAACGGTTTCAGGGAATTTCAATCTGAATGATATTCAAACTTTTGCGTCTATTTCACATAGCAGCAGCAATGGGTATATTAGCAGTCCAACCCCGAATTTCACTTATTTACAATCAATGTATGCATACAATTTGAATGCTGGTGGAAATACCGATTTTAATTTTTTAAATGGTTTTGTTCATTCTTCCTTAAAAACCGATGCTTTTGGTAAATTTGAACTTCAATTAGCCGGTCAGATGAAAGATTTCGGTGCTAACAGTTTTTATACTTTAGCCTATCCAAACCAATTTGAGAGCACCAAGACCTTAATGGCTGCATTAAGTTGGTCATTGACAAGTGGGAACTGGCAATACAATGCTCAGGCATACTGGCGTCAGCATCACGACCGGTTTGAGCTATTCCGGAATTATGTTGGAGCAGCTTCGTGGTATAAATTTCACAATTATCACATGACCGACATTAGCGGTGGAAAAGCTTCGGCGACCTATTCGTCAATACTTGGAAAAACAACCCTTGGAGTCGAAGTTCGTAACGAACATATCTTTAGCAATGTGCTTGGGAATTCGATTGATTCGTTGCGTGCGCCTCTTGAGCTAAACGGCTTTTTCACTAAAGAAAATAACCGCCTGATCGAAACCGGATTAATCGATCATTCAGTGAAACTTGGAAAATGGTATTTTTCGGCAGGAGCAGCTGCTACGAATTCAACTACTTTTGGAATGAATGGTTTTGGAGGTGTAGATATGGCGTATTCGTTTACTGATAATATCCGGATTTTTGCTGATGCAAATTCGGCTGTACGTCTTCCTACTTTTAATGATTTGTACTACAATAATCCCAAGCAAAAAATAATAGCTAACCCAAATCTGCGACCTGAAAAATCGCAAACGATTGAATTAGGAACGAAAATCTATCAGGAAAACTGGAAGCTGGATGCAACTGTTTATTACCGTATGGGACAAAATGTGATTGATTGGGTTAAACTACATTCTGACTCAATTTGGCAAAGCAAAAATCTGACCAGTGTCAATGCATTTGGTGGAGATGTTTCATTTGTATATTATTTCCAAAACGGATTTATAAAAAAACTTGGACTGACATATTCATATCTCCAAATGGATAAAAGTGCGGACAATTATGATTCAAAATATGTGCTTGATTATCTGAGAAATAAATTTTCAGTAACAGTCGACCATGCAGTATGGAAGAAACTTTCCGCTTCGTGGAAACTGGTCTATTTCGACCGCACAGGAACATATTCCGATGCAAAAAATGTTTCACAAAGTTTCAAACCTTATGCCTTATTAGATACCCGTTTTCTTTGGGCTGACAAAACATTTGATGTGTTTCTGGACGTGAATAACATCTTTAATTCCAATTATGCCGATTATGGTGGATTGACTCAACCCGGAATCAACTTCAATATTGGGGTTAGAAAGAGGATTTAAGATGCCCCCTAAACCACTAAAGGGGGAATAATATGAAAACGGCTGTATTCACATTTGAATACAGCCGTTTCTTTTCTTGAAAGCCCCTTTTGTGGTTTGGGGTCTAGCAAACCATTGTTGGTTTAATTAATTTGAAAAAATCATTTCCTTTATTATCCACCAGAATAAATGCAGGGAAGTTTTCCACTTCAATTTTCCAGATAGCTTCCATGCCCAATTCAGGGTATTCCAAACATTCTACTTTTTTGATATTTTGTTGTGCCAGAATTGCTGCCGGACCACCGATTGAACCCAGGTAGAAGCCACCGTGTTTATGGCAGGCATCCGTCACCTGTTGTGTGCGGTTTCCTTTGGCAATCATAATCAGGCTACCGCCATTTTCCTGGAGCAAATCAACATATGAATCCATACGACCGGCTGTAGTTGGACCAAACGAACCGGAAGGCATTCCTTTCGGAGTTTTGGCAGGACCAGCATAGTAAATAGGATGGTCTTTCACGTATTGAGGAAGTGGTTTGCCCGCATCAAGTAATTCTTTCAACTTAGCATGCGCAATATCACGACCCACAACAATTGTACCGGTGAGCGATAAGCGTGTTGAAACAGGATAGTTTGACAAAGTTGCCAGAATTTCTTTCATGGGCTTATTCAAGTCAATTTTCACAGCGTTTCCTTCGCCTTCATTGCGAAATTTATCAGGTATTAATGCGCCCGGATTATCTTCCATACGTTCAACCCACACGCCATCTTTATTGATTTTTCCTTTGATATTGCGGTCGGCAGAGCATGAAACGCCCATACCCACAAAACAGGAAGCACCGTGACGCGATAAGCGAACAATGCGTATATCGTGTGCAAAATATTTTCCGCCAAACTGAGCTCCAATTCCGGAAGCTTGTGCTTGTTTCAGTATTTTTTGTTCCATTTCCACATCGCGGAAAGCCTGTCCCAGCTCATTCCCTTCGGTTGGAAGTTCATCATAGTATTTCGTAGATGCCAGTTTTACAGTTTTCATACAAGCATCAGCCGAAGTACCACCGATAACAAAAGCAATGTGATAAGGAGGACAAGCCGCCGTACCTAATGTTTTCATTTTTTCAGTCAGAAATTTCTCGAGTGATGTTGGATTCAGTAACGCTTTTGTTTCCTGAAACAGGTATGATTTATTAGCAGAACCACCCCCTTTGGCTATAAAAAGGAATTTGTATTCATTTCCATGACCGGCTATCAAATCAATTTGTGCCGGAAGGTTGGTGCCCGTATTTACTTCATCGTACATGTTCAAAGCTGCATTTTGCGAATAGCGCAGATTTTCATGAGTATATGTTTCGTAAATACCTTTCGACAAAGCTTCTTCGTCCGTTCCGTTGGTCCACACATTGTTGCCTTTTTTAGCGTAAACGGTAGCCGTTCCGGTGTCCTGGCAAAAAGGTAAAATTCCTTTCGCAGCAATTTCTGCATTCCGAAGCATAGTTAACGCCACATATTTGTCATTTTCGCTTGCTTCCGGATCGGCCAGAATAGCAGCCACTTGTGCCTGATGTTCGGGGCGAAGCAGGAATGAACAATCGCGCATAGCTGCACGAGCCAACATTGTCATTGCTTCCGGTTCTACTTTCAGGATTTCCTGTCCGTCAAAATCCGATACCGACACATGTTCGTTGGTGAGTAAATAATATTCGGTTTTGTCTTTTCCCAGTGGAAACGTTTCCTGGTATTTAAATTCTTTAGCCATATCAATAATTTACGATTTATAAATTTACAATTTACGATTGGAATATTCAAAAGCGACGCAATCACACAAAAAACTCTTTAATTGAAATTCTTGAGGTATTTTATAAAAGACTGGCTAACTTCAAGTCACTCTGTTAGTCTTCGTGTTGTTAAAATAGCGTCAACTGTCCATCTTCATCTTCCTTTGTCCGATAAATATCCTCTGTATCATCCGGTGTTTCTTCTTTTTTTCGTTTTGACTTTTGGGGCTTTGGAACAGTTGATTTTGGCCTATTTGTAATTATCTTGTTGGACTCATCATTTTCCTCCATTTCAACTTCAGAGTCAACTTCAGGATTTTCAACTACAATTCCATTTACAATAAAGTTAACCTTATGTATTTCCGGTGCTATTGTTTGTGGTTCGACATTTACTTCTGGTTCTGCTTTTTTTTCGGGTTTTGGTTTCGGTTCTGCTTTTTTTGCAGGTTTTGCTTCAGTTTCTTCAACTTCAACTTCAACTTCAACTATTTCTTCTACCTCAGCTTCATTTTGAATCTCTTCAACTTCAATTTCATCAACATTGTCTTCGTCTGGATCTTCAACTACCGAAGTTTTTGTCTCTTCTACTGGTTTAAATCTCACCGGTTCAAGTTCATTGATAGTAAGGACTTCGAATGTCGACAAGCGTTTTCCTTTAGCTTTATAACTTTTCACGCCAATAAATTCGTCGGCATCCACTACCGATGCATCTCGGTAGGAATCGTTGCCGCCCATAATCACTTCAAAGCGAGGGAAATCAATATCTGTCATTAGTATCAGACGTGATTCAGGATTCTCACCCAGGAAGTTTTGTGGTTTAGATGAAGCTTCCAGTTGGAAGCGTTTCAGGTAATAAAATTTTTGATCAGCATCCCACAGGGCTACTGTCCACACCTTGTTGGAATCAAACTTTTCAATTACCTGAATATCTTTGTCATAATGGTTATTCAGGTCAAAATTACTGGTATAGAAAGTTCCTTTACCCGAAACAACCAATATTGTATCTTCGCTCAGGTATTCGCCGAGATATTCTCCTCTGCTATCGTAGTTTAGGCGCAACACATCGCGGTCGAACCAAACCTGCCGTCCGCCCAATGTAGAACCACCTTTTGTTTTCAAGGCAATTTTCAACACATCATTCTTGGTTAGCAAATTTCCCATCGACTGGCGACCTTTAATCGCGATATCGCTAAAATCTTTTTCGAAAACCAACTTGTTCAGTCGTGGTTTTGGTTTCAGGGTAATTCGGATAACTTCCGCTTCGGCATTTGGATTAGAAGTGAAATACACTACTTTTGAACCAGGCGTATCTTGCGTAATTTCATAATCTTTATCCCGGGTAATACCATTTACAGCAAAGCGTTTGATATAATAGGGACCGGTTTTTCCATCCCGATAAACGGCATTGTAAACCGTTCGTTTATCGTTTTTCTTGAAAACATCCAAATGTAAAATGTTTTTGCCCACAAAAATCTTGTCGGCGACTTTCAGCACTTTGTATTTTCCGTCTTTGAAAAAAATGATAATATCATCAATATCAGAGCAATTGCATACAAATTGGTCTTTACGAAGCGATGTCCCGATAAAGCCTTCATCGTAATTCACATACAGTTTTTCGTTGGCCTCCACCACTTTCGAAGCTACAATAGTTTCGAAATTACGAATCTCGGTAAGACGGGGGTGATCTTTTCCATATTTGGCTTTCAGGGCTTCGTACCACGCAATAGTATACTGAACCAAATGAGCCAGGTGGTGGTCAATTTCATCAATTTTCTTCTGAATGGAAATGAGCATATCGTTCGCCTTGTCCGTGTCGAACTTGGTAATACGCATCATTTTTATTTCGAGCAATTTCAGAAAATCTTCCCGAACGATTTCACGTATAAAATCTTTTTTGAAGGGCTCTAATCGCTTGTCGATATGCAGAATAACCTCATCTTGCGACGTGCTGTCCTCAAAACCTTTATCTTTATAAATGCGGTTTTCGATAAATATTTTTTCGAGCGAAGTAAAGAATAATTGTTCTTGCAATTCAGCTTTTTGAATTTCAAGTTCAGCTTTCAATAAATCCTTAGTATGCTCGCAACTGATTCGCAACATTTCGCTCACTCCGCAAAAACGTGGTTTATTATCGTGAATCACGCAACAGTTAGGCGAAATACTCAATTCACAATCGGTAAAAGCGTAAAGCGCATCAATGGTTTTGTCGGATGACGAACCGGGTAATAAATGAACAAGGATTTCGACATTGGCAGAGGTATTATCATCCACTTTTCGAATCTTGATTTTCCCTTTATCGCTGGCTTTTATTATAGATTCAATCAGTTTCGAAGTATTCGAGCCAAATGGAATTTCAGTAATTGCGAGTGTTTTGTTGTCTAATTTGCTGATTTTAGCACGGATTTTTACCGCCCCACCACGTTCTCCGTCGTTATAACGAGCCACATCGATTGAACCACCGGTCTGAAAATCAGGCAAAAGAACAAACTCGTCACCCTGCAAATGGGCTATACAAGCATCGAGCAATTCGTTGAAATTATGAGGCAAAATTTTGGAATTCAACCCCACGGCAATCCCTTCCACACCTTGTGCCAATAGCAATGGGAATTTTACAGGTAGGGCAATCGGTTCTTTGTTACGGCCGTCGTAGGACGATTTCCATTCGGTAGTTTTCGGATTGAAAACGGTTTCCAATGCAAATTTCGATAATCGTGCTTCGATATATCGTGGAGCAGCTGCACCATCGCCGGTAAGTATATTTCCCCAGTTTCCCTGGCAGTCAATCAATAAATCTTTTTGTCCGAGTTGTACCAGGGCATCGCCGATGGAAGCATCACCGTGTGGGTGAAACTGCATGGTATGACCCACAATATTTGCCACTTTATTGTAGCGCCCATCGTCCAATCGTTTCATTGAGTGGAGAATACGGCGCTGAACAGGTTTCAATCCGTCGTAAATATCAGGCACGGCACGTTCCAGAATAACGTATGAAGCATAATCCAGAAACCAGTTCTGGTACATCCCCGATAGGTGATGCTTCACCGCATCATCGCTTATTTTTGGTACTTTATACGTTGAATGCACAGCAGATTCAGTCTCAACAGCAATGTCTTCGGCTACGCCTGTCATTTCGTTTTCTTCGTTTTCCGCTTCAATAATTTCGTCTGTACTCATGGGAAAGTATTATTTTATAGCCTCTTGTGCTTTATATTTTTCAAATTCAATCGACAAAAATACAAAAAAAATAGTAACTTTGCACCTCCTTTTGAACTTGATTTTTATTCAAAAAATCTCAATTTAAATTTCTTGTAACTAGTAACACGTAACTAAATATTATGGCTTCACAAGAAGATATTTTTAAAAAGCTGATAGCACATTCCAAGGAATACGGTTTTGTGTTCCCTTCAAGCGAAATTTATGACGGTCTGAGTGCCGTGTATGACTACGGTCAGAATGGTGTTGAACTGAAAAATAACATCAAGAAATACTGGTGGGACAGCATGGTGCTGCTTAACGAAAACGTGGTTGGACTCGATGCCGCCATTTTTATGCACCCTACCACCTGGAAAGCTTCCGGTCACGTAGATGCATTCAATGACCCCTTGATTGATAACAAAGACAGCAAAAAACGCTATCGTGCTGATGTTCTCATTGAAGACTTATTGGCAAAATATGACGATAAAATCAACAAAGAAGTTGAAAAAGCCGCAAAGCGTTTTGGCGAAAGCTTTGATGAAACCGTTTTTCGCTCAACCAACGAACGGGTGTTGGAAAATCAGACCAAGCGCAATGAAATTCATGGCCGTTTTGTTAAAGCACTCAACGATTCAGATTTGGTTGAATTAAAAGCTATTATTGAAGATTATGAAGTGGTTTGTCCGGTTAGTGGTACACGTAACTGGACTGAAGTTCGTCAATTTAATCTGATGTTCTCCACCGATATGGGTTCAACAGCCGATGGTGCTATGAAAATTTACCTTCGTCCGGAAACGGCACAAGGTATTTTCGTAAACTTCCTAAACGTGCAGAAAACGGGTCGTATGAAAATACCTTTCGGAATTTGCCAGATAGGAAAAGCCTTCCGCAATGAAATAGTAGCCCGTCAGTTTATATTCCGTATGCGTGAGTTCGAACAAATGGAAATGCAGTTTTTCGTTCGACCGGGCGAAGAAATGAAATGGTTTGAACACTGGAAAGAATTCCGTTTGAAATGGCACAAAGCTCTTGGACTTGGTGATCAGAAATATCGTTTCCACGACCACGATAAATTGGCTCATTACGCCAATGCCGCTACCGATATTGAATTCGAAATGCCTTTCGGTTTCAAGGAAGTAGAAGGAATTCACTCACGTACCGATTTCGATTTAAGTAGTCATGAAAAATTTTCGGGCAAAAATATCAAATATTTTGACCCAGAGCTGAATGAATCTTATGTTCCTTATGTAATCGAAACTTCTATAGGAGTAGATCGCACATTCCTTTCTATTATGGCAGCTTCATATAATGAGGAATTGCTTGAAAATGGAGAAACCCGTGTAGTGCTAAACATACCGGCAGTTTTAGCTCCAATCAAAGCAGCTATTTTGCCACTGGTAAAGAAAGATGGTCTTCCTGAAAAAGCCCGCGAGATAATGAACGATCTGAAATTCGACTTCAAATGCGGTTACGACGAAAAAGATTCCATTGGTAAACGTTATCGTAGGCAGGATGCTATCGGAACACCATTTTGTATCACCGTGGATCATGACACACTGCTGGACAACTGCGTAACTATTCGTTACCGCGATACCATGTTGCAGGAACGTGTTGCCATTGCCGATTTACAGCAGATTATCGGTGATTTGGTAAATATGAAGAATTTGTTTAAAAAGATTGTAGGATAATTTTTAAAAATATATTTTTTCAAGGGCGGGTTGACTGATTAGAGTCATCCCGCCTTTTTTTGTCTTTTTTTCTTGCCCATCAAATAAATGCTATATAATCTGTCGTAAATAATACATTTTTAGAATAAATAATATTATATTTGCCTTTTTTATACTAGACATTATAATTATTTTTCAGTATCTATTAATACTTTAAATTGCTGATAATATGAAACATAACATTAAATTTTGCTATGTGTTTATAGCTGTACTCTTTTTTATAGCAAAAAGCTATTCGCAAGTAACAGTTAGTGGTTCAACAAGTGCAAACGGTACATACAGCAGACTTGGTTTGGCATTTACAGCGATAAACGGAGCATCACAAACCGGAAACAATATCGTTATTATCCTAACTGCTAATATCACCGAAACAACTTCAGCCATATTGAATGCCGGATCATGGACAAGTTTAAAAATCCATCCAACTATTTCAGGACTAACTATTTCAGGAAGTTTGGCAACTCCGCTTATTGATTTAAATGGTGCAGATAATGTTTCACTCGACGGTCGGGTAAATGCCACCGGAAGTACAAAAGATCTAATTATTAGCAATACAAATACTTCAGCAACTGCCGGAACTTCAACTCTTCGCTTTATTAACTCTGCTGAAAATAATACAGTAAAATATTGTTATATTAAAGGAGCCCATAAAAGTACTGCAAGTGGTATTATTTTCTTTTCTACAGCGAGTTCAGGAAACGGAAATGATGGTAATCTGATTGAATTTAATGATATTACAAGTGATGCTGTCGGACGAACTCTGACTGCTATTTATTCATCCGGTTCTGCATCCTACTCTAATAGCGGAATTTGCATCAGCAATAATAATATCTATAATTTCTGGAATGCTACAGCAAGCTCGTTTGCAATATTTTTGAGTGATAACACAACTGACTGTACAGTCACGGGCAACAGTTTTTACGAAACAACTTCACTTGTACCCACAGGAACATATATTTATCAAATAATCAGGATTTATACTGCGGGAACCTTGGGGAATAATTTCAATATATCTAATAACTATTTTGGTGGAACGACCTCTCAATGTGGTGGGACTGCTTTAAGCCTTGGCAAAACAGGGACAATCAGATCTTTAACACTCGATCCGATCCGCCTTGGTGTCGGTACAGGAGCTGCCACTTCTGTTCAGGGAAATACAATAGCAAATATCAGTTTCCGAAGTTCAAATGCGGAACCATTCCGCGCTATTTACGCAGTTTCAGGGGATTTAGATGTTGGTACAAGCTCTACTAATATCATTGGTGACCAGGCTTCGACCGGTTCCATCCTGATCACGGCTACAGCAGCAACAGCCAGTTCATACGGTATCTACTCAACAAGTACCGGAACTGTAAACATCTCAAATAATACATTTGGTTCCATCACCCTGGCCAATTCTACCTCTGCAAATGCCCATAATTTTTATGGGGTTAATCTCACCAATACAGTGGCAACAGTATCTGTTAGTGATAATATTATTGGTAACCCGCTTATTACCAATAGTATTAATGCCACTTCGGGCAGTACTTCCAATGCTCAGAGTGTGTATGGAATTTATAACATTGGAACTGGGACTGTCAGCATTACTGACAATATGATTTCCAACTTAACCAACGGAACTACAAATTCTACGGCTGCCACAGCAGGAGTTGTTAATGGAATTGCTTCCACTTCAGGAGCAAATACAATAACAGGAAATACTATCCACGATTTAACCATTGCTAATCGTAATACATCAACAACCAATACAGCGTCAGTTTGTGGAATAGCTCTGACAGGCTCAACACTAAAAACAGTTTCTGACAATATTATTTACAATTTATCAAATTCATATACTGCTTTTGCAGGAAATGTCATCGGATTGTATTTTACAGGAAACACTGGCTCAAATGTTGTGTCAAGAAATTTCATCTATAATTTTTCAGTAACAGGTGCATCTTCCACAACAGCATCAATTTATGGAATAAAAATGGCTGCAGGTGCAACGACTTATTCAAATAACTTAATCTGTCTGGGTGGAAATACCGCCACAACATTGTATGGAATTTACGAAACTGGAGCTGCAAATAATAACAATAGCCTGTATTTTAATACTGTATATATTGGCGGTAGTCTTTCTGCCGGAACAAGTAATAAATCGTATGCACTCTATAGTGCAGTAACAACGAATACCCGAAACTTTAGAAATAATATTTTTTCGAATGCACGGTCTACTACCAGTGGATCCAGTTTACACTACGGTGCCTGGTTTAATTATGCCGTAAATACAAATCTGACACTGGATTATAATGATTATTATGCCTCAGGAACAGGTGGAGTTTTGGGTTATTTTAATGGTGGTAACAAAGCCTCATTGCCTATTGTAACGAGTCAGGATGCAGCCAGTTTAAGCTCAAATCCCAGCTTTACTTCTGCCGGTTCAACAATTTCAACTGATTATCAACCCGGAGCAACACTCATTGCTGTAACAGGAACAGGCATTACAGCTGATTTTGATAATATAGTAAGAAGTGGCTCATCTCCAACTATGGGTGTCTGGGAATATTTCCCCAATCCAGTGGAAGTATGGAATGGAACGACTTATCATGCATCCTATTCAACCTTAAAAGGAGCTTTTGATAAAATTAATGACGGAACATGGACAGGACCATCAGGAGATTTGATTATTAAATTCAGAGGAAATACAACCGAGTCAGCAACCGCAGTCTTAAATGCAAGTGGCACAGGTTCTTCGAGTTACACACATTTACATATTTATCCTGCCCGAAAAGCAGTAAGCATCAGCGGTTCACTTGCTGCACCGCTGGTTGATTTGAATGGGTGCGATAATGTTGATTTTGACGGACGAAAAGATGGCACCGGCTCAAGTTCTGAATTCGTATTTACAAACACAAGCACTTCCGCCACTTCCGGGACTTCCACTTTCAGATTCAGTAATGACGCTACAAACAACACAATTCAATACAGTACTATAAAAGGTTCCACAACCGATGCAGCAGCCGGTGTTATTTTCTTTAGTACTACTGGCGGCACAACCGGAAACGACGGCAATACACTGGATAATAATTCCATTACAAACTCATCCGATGCAAACAGACCTTTGAATGCTGTATATTCTGCCGGAACGTCAACGAAGGAGAACAGTCAAAATACATTTAGTAACAATGACATCTATGATTTTCTAAACAGAGGAACGGCTTCTAACGGTATTAATCTGGGAACAAATTCTACTGGTTGGACCATCAGTAATAACAGTTTTTACGAAACTAACTCTTTCGTTCCCAGTTCCGGTGTGGCTTATAATGTCATTCAGTTAAACAACACTTCGGGTGTAAACTTTACAGTAAGTGGGAATTCAATTGGTGGTATATCTTCATTTTGTGAAGGTTTGGCTTGGTCAAAAACAAATGCCCAAAACAATACATTTAATGCAATTAATGTCAATGTAGGAACTGACACAGTAAGTAATATTCAGAACAATGTTATCCGAAATATTAGCTGGAGCAATTCAGGTGCTGCAAGCTGGACTGGAATAAATATAGTTGCCGGAAAAGTTAATATTGGAACAACTTCAGGTAATGTGTTGGGAAGCTTAACCGGTATAGCGTCAATTACTGTAACTGGTGGTGCTACAGCAACAAACGTTTACGGTGTAAATATCTCAGGTACAGGTGTGGTTGACTGTGAGAATAATATAATTGCCTCAATAACAGTTGCAAACGGATCGACACTTGCTTCAAATTTCTATGGAATTTACAAATCGGCAACAGCCGGAACAACCACAATAAATGGAAATACGATTGGCAATATTTCCGTTTTAAACAGTATTAATGCAAGTTCAACAAGTACTTCCAATTCCCAATGGATGTATGGAATCTATACTGCCGGAACAGGAAACATAACTGTGAGCGGCAACACCATTGCCAATCTAAATAATGGAACAACCAATAGTAATGCAGGAACAGCCGGCTTAATCAACGGAATTACGTCAACTGATGGGACCTTGACAGTAACAAACAATATCGTCAGAAATCTTTCTATTGCTAATGCCAACACTGCTACAAATAATAACGCATCAGTTATTGGAATTTCACTTACAGGAACCTCTGCCGAAAAAACTATTTCCCAAAATACAATTTATAATTTATCAAATACTTATGCCACTTTTGCAGGCAAAGTTACAGGGCTATACTATGAGGGCTATACATCGGGGGCAAACGAAGTTTCTAAGAACTTTATTCACAGTTTGACAACTTCAGGTACTTCAGGTGCCACATTGACCGGAATTCAGATAGTATCAGGTGTTACCACCTATTCAAATAATATTATCAATGTTGGAAGTGGAAATCGAAACGTGATTTACGGCATTTACGACACAGGAACTGCATCTCAAACCTGCAATCTGTATTTCAATACTGTTTACATTGGCGGAGTTGCCTCAGGAGGCGCTAATAATTCGTATGCATTCTATAGTGCTGCAGCAAGTAATACCCGTAGTTACAAAAATAATATCTTCTATAATGCCAGATATAGAAGTGGAGGTACGAGTTCACATTTCGCAGTTTATTACAATGTTACCGGAGTTTCAAATCTGACTTCCGACTACAATGATTATTATGTTTCTGCCGGAACAGGAGCAGTATTAGGATATTATGGAGCTAACAGAACCAGCTTGTCTGCTTTTAAATCGGCCATTACACCACAGGACCCCAACAGTTTAAATACGAATCCGACTTTCACTTCAGCTGGTTCAACCGTTGCTACTGATTATCAGTTGGGAGTGAATGTAAATGGTATTACCGGAACCGGAATAAGTGTAGATTATGGCTCAAATTCAAGAGGATCTACTACTACAGTTGGTGCATGGGAACGAAATCTGAATAAATGGAAGGGAACAACGAACAATGACTGGAATACTTCTACAAACTGGACAGGTAACGTAGTGCCGGTTGCTGATGCAACTATTATTTTCGATGATGTACCTTTGCAACATTGTCAAATGGACCAAAACCGCTCGGTAAACAATATTATCAATGCGCAATCGACCTATAGATTGCTGACAAACGGATATAAACTGACTGTGAAAGGAAATCTGAATTTCACTAACGGAGCTCAGATTGATGCTTCGGCCACAAATTCAACTGTAGAATTTGCCGGTGTATCGCAAATTATTCCTGCAGGGTCATTTTACAATGATGCCATGTATAACCTGATAATTAATAATCCGAACAATGTAGTATTGAACGGAACGCTTCGCTTGTTAAATGCAATCACAGCAACTTTGGGACAATTGGATGCAACAACGTCACAACCTGTCGTATCGTATGCGGGTTCAACAACTCAAACTATTGAAGGCGGCCGCTATCTGAATGACGAAGTTACGAAACTAACCATAGACAATGTAAGTGGTGTCCTGCTAAACACAGACTTTATTGTGGACAGCTTACTGACGGTTAATTCCGGTAAATATCTGGATATTTTAACTGAAACACAAATGAATGTGCAGGGCACGATTAGCAATAATGCCGGAACATCAGGAATTATTATTGAATCGGACTCTCTAACAGCCAATGGCAGCTTGATTTATCATAATTTGTTAAGTTCTCCAGTTCTGGCAACTGTAGTTATGTACACTAAAGCCTATTACGATGCAGGAGGACCAACAGGATACAAGTATAAATGGCAATATTTCGGGTCACCACTTACAAAAATACCTGCAAATCCAACTTTCGCAGGTTCATTTATCAGAAAATGGGTTGAATCGGGAACTACAATTTCCAATCACTGGGTCTCATTGTTAAACACTGATTCTGTTACCGCATTTAAAGGCTATGAAATCACACAGGTAAATCCGAAGTTCATTGTTTTCGAGGGTCAACTTGTAAATAGTGATTATTATTCCGGCCAACTACCCTATACATCCTCGGCACTCTATCCTGGTCAGAATGTACTAGCTAATCCCTATACCGCAGCGGTTGATATCAGAACGCTGAACTTCGGGTCACAGATGGAATGGACGGTATATTTGTATAATACGGGTTCTTACAGCGACTGGAATAGTTCAGGCGGTGGTGTAACGCCCGGAAATTCTCCGGGACAATACACAGCTGTTCCTATCTTTACAGCCGGATTTGCCGGACTTCCGGTTCAGATTCCTTCTATGCAGGCATTTTTGGTAAAAGCAATGAGTAATTCAGTTAATGCCACCCTGAATATTACATACGGTACTTCACTTATGAAAAATACCGATTTGCAAAGGTCTAAACGTCATTATACTAAATCAACTGTCACTACGGACAAATCATTTACTATGATTGATGTAAAAGGATCTCGTTTCTCTGACCGGATGTGGATTTTCTCGGAACCAACTTGTTCTCCTTATTTCGATAATGGTTGGGATGGGGTTAAAGCATTTGGCTCGGTACTTTATCCACAAATTTTTGCTGTACAACCAGATGGAAATTACCAAACCAATTCAGTTGATAACATAAACAATACTGAAATCGGATTTAATGCCGGTGAAGATTCGGTTTATGTACTTACTTTTACCCACGAAAATATGGCATCTCTTTATCCATCAATTTATTTGGTTGATTTGCAAAAAGATTCTACGATTGACATTTCGCAAAGTGGAACTGAGTATTCATTTATTGCTCCTCATACCGCTAATCCGGTCACCCGATTTAAAATTGTAACTTCTACAGGAATAACTACTGGTAAAAGCCTAATTAATAAGGATATATTAACCATATTCAGTTCGGGTCATACCATTTTTGTGCATAACTTAAGTGATACGGCCGGCAATCTGAAACTGTATGATATTTCCGGTCAGCTACTTCAGGAACTGCCTTTCAATGCTGATGGCATTACAACTTTAGCCCTAAATTTAGTTTCAGGATTATATGTAGCAAAATGCAGCGTCAACAACAATGAGCTTGTAAAAAGAATTATCCTGAATTAAAGGAAAGGAAAATATCGGATGAAAAATGGGCGATTAATAATCGCCCATTTTGTGTCGATTGAGAATAATATCAATTATGAATCACCTTACCACTTCCTGTTATCGAAATATCTAATGTTGGTGTACCTGAATAAATGATATTGCCTGAGCCTGTAATGCTTGCTTTCAGCAGATTGCTTACTCCCACGTTGATGTTACCGCTACCACTTATGTTGCATGTAGCTGATACAGCATATAGGTCGGAGAGAAATAAATTACCGCTACCCGAAATGGTACCAGTTAGCAGACTAACATATCCTTTTGCAGTGATGTTTCCACTACCTGCAATACTGGCATTCAACTTTGCTATATTAAGGCTCTGGTTTGCTTTGATATTTCCACTGCCCAGAATAATAGCCGATTGAAAATCTTTAAAGGCCGAATTCAGGTTTATGTCGCCACTACCCATAAGAGTAACTGCAGTAAGTGAATCCGGCATGGTGATAGTTACTTTAGCCTGACTGTTTGTCAATAGCGTGTAAACTGGATCGGTAGAAATTTGCAAAACATGATTGCTAACTTTAACCGAAAGATACTTTACAAGGTTTTCGTAGTCAGAAACCTCCACTTTGAACGAATCACCTTTTACGATGTCCACTTTGGCAGCATTATTAAGTGAAACGGATTGAAAACTCGTCAAAGGGCGCACTTGAGTTACAATACTTCCCTTGCCGGTTATGCCAAACAAATCACTAATACAGGAACTAAATACAATTGTAAATAATAGCAAGAGTGCTAAATGAATTTTTTTTCTACTGTTCATACGAATCAAATTTAAAGTTAATTATTATTATAAATAAAGATTTTTAAATAATCACAACAATAATGCCAAAAAAATGTCAGTCTGTAAACACAAACTGAGCCAAAAAAAGCTGCCTCAACATTTTGTTGAGGCAGCATCAGGATAAAAAGAAAACTAATACGTAAAAAAACCAATAAACTAAAGAAAATAAACAAACTAAACAATCTAATTTATGATAATGCTAACAGATACTTTATCGGTGGTTGTTACTCCTGTGGCTATGTAAGTTCCAGCTTTTAGTCCGGTGTTGATGGTAGTACTGGTCTTTGCATTGAAGCTAAATGTTTTTTGCAATACACCACTTGAAGCAAGATAAATGCTCAAAGTTCCTTTTGACGTATCGGTATTCTTCACGGTAACCGTTTTGGCAGAATTGGTTATAGTGATTTTGTGAACAACTGGAGGTGGAGCAGTCACACTTCCTGTTAGTGCTACGTTTAAAGCAGCAACATTAGCTGTGGTAACCGAAATGTTTTCTGAATAAGTATTGGCTGTTAATCCTGATTTCAGACGAACATAAACCTTGGTTGAAGCCACAGTTCCGTTTGCAGGAGTTACGGAAAGAGTCGAAGTTGTAAAACCTGTACCCGAAGTCAACGATATTTCATAATCTGCGGGTGGAGTTACAACTAAATTAGTGGTCAGATTAGCTCCCGAAACACTAAATGAATTTTCGGTCGATGGACCTGCACCCTGAATGTATGTGAAATTGGTTAAAGAGCTAGCAGAGCAAGTGGCAGTTGAAGGATTAGCCTTTACAGCTAGCAGCTTAAAACGCCTTACCGGACTTGAATTAGTGGCTGAAAAAGTGTATTTTGTCCCCGTTGTGTAAATACTTACTGTTACATTTGCTACCGAGTCAACAAGATATAAACCTGAGTAAGTTGGTGATAAAGCCTGAGTTGAGATAGTCATCGTATATTGAGTATCAGCTCCTGCCTGAAATGCGATATAGGTGTTGTTCATATCAGGTACTGCATCTACCTGAAAATTGCCTACTGCTTCTACTGCATACATTTGAGTTGCTACTGTTCCGGTCATTTTATAACCATCCCAGCCATTGTCGAATCCGCGTGTAGTACCTGGAATTGCAAATACCCACATTTGGTCTGAAGTTGTTGTTCCCTGAACATCGATTTGTATACCGGTGTAAATAACAGAAAAACCTTGTAATGAGATTAATAATAAAGTCAAAGTTACAAGCATTGATTTGAAGTTAGTTGTTTTCATTATAGTACGTTATTAAGTGAATAAGTAATAATTTTTCATACTGATATATTGCATTCAAATTCAGTTGAAATTGTTGATACAAATATATTGCTATATTATTATTACGTTGATATCCAGCTAATTGTAGTGTTTCAACAACATCTTGTAGTAAATACTATGAAATATTATTTAATGCTTTATTTATCAATTGAAGCATTTGGAAGTACCTCTGGTGGGTCAAATTGGCTGATAGTAGAAGAAATAATAATTAAAATAGTATAAATGTCATAAAAATTAATTAATATGAACATTGACTGGAAAATCTATTACATAAATATCTGTCAATATAAGTTTAAATTGACTCTCTTTTAGTGTTTCTGCCTAAATGAAATCATAATCAATAAATTCACATTAACCATATATAACATTAAAGCCTACACGGATAACACAAATTAATAATATTGGTTTTATTAGAATGATCGTAAATGGTCTAAAATAGGCTTATTAGTGTTAATTGGACGTGGGGACGAAAATATCGATTAAGTTTGTACTACATATTATGACAAATATATTTAATTAAATAGTCGGAATAAGTACAGGTTTGAATATATCCTGTTGATATAGTGTGTATTAAACGACAGAAGGAGTTGCAAAACTTGCAACTCCTTCTGTTAATTGTGTAGATTTTTCTTAGTTTTGACCAAATGAACCGCCTACAATATCTAGTAATTCGTTGGTAATGGCTTGTTGGCGTGATTTGTTATATTGCAGTGAAAGTTCCTGAAGTAAATCGGTAGCATTGTCGGTGGCCATTTGCATGGCAATGGTTCGTGCGGCATGTTCCGAAGCATTTGAATCAAGCAAAGCGGTATAAATCTTCAAACGAAGCACCATAGGGACCAATTCCGACAGAATCGTCGGGCGGTCGGGTTCTACAATATAATCGAGTGCCACTGCGCCTTTTACGGGTTTAGAAAGCTGAATGGGCAGAAAAGTTTCGTTGGTAAGCTTCTGTGTACTTTTACTCACAAAGTGGTGATAAATCAACTCCACCTTATCAATATCCTTATTCAGAAACATCTGAATTAAATCATCCGATAAGCTCAAACTGGCTGCATAACTTGGTTTGTCTGCCATAGCTTCGAAGTTAGCCTCCTGTTTAAACCCGAGTTTAGTACAAACTTTAGCAATTTTCTTGCCTACCGGAAAAATCAAAAGATGCTCACGACCTACTGAATGGTATTTTTCAACTGTCTGAACCAATTGTTTGGCAACATTGGTGTTGTAAGCACCACACAAGCTTGAGTTGGACGAAAAAACAACTATCGCCACCCGTTTTACTTCGCGGGTTTCGGAAAAAGCAGAAGAGTTGTCTTCTCCTGCACTCAAAAAGTTGTTCAGCACTCCGTTCAGACCTTGCTCATACGGAAAGAAATTCTCGATGGTCTTTTGCGCTTTACGCAATTTAGCCGAGGACACCATCTTCATAGCCGATGTAATCTTCTGAGTCGACTTAACCGACTGAATACGTGATTTTATTTCCTTTAATGAAGACATTCTTTAATTTACGATTTATTCATTTACGATTTACAATTGGAAAACGTAAAATAACAAAATAACCTGCCCCAAGCCCCTAAAGGGGATGTAAAATTACCTCGTCTCTTTATCTGGTTAATTAAATACATTTATTCCCGCAAACCACTCTTTAAGTCCCCTTCAGGGGAACCAACGGTCAGCGACCGAAGGGAGATAATTAGGGGCAGTTTACTACCAACTATTTACTAACCGCAAGTCTTTTAGCAACCTCAGCAGCTACTTTTTCTATAATTCCGGTTACCTCGTCGTTGATAGTTCCTTTTTTGAGAACATCCAATACGTTGGCCTGATGCGACAATTCGAGTACCATCAGGAATTCTTTCTGGAAATCCTGAACTTTGTTTAATGGAACTGATGACAGCAATCCGTTTGTACCGCAATAAAGCACTGCTACCTGTTTTTCAACAGTCATTGGTTCGTGCAATGCCTGAACCAACAGACGCGTGTTCTTTTGTCCTTTATCAATAGTCATAGCTGTTACCGCATCCATATCGCCACCAAATTTGGTAAACGCTTCCAGTTCGCGGAACTGTGCCTGATCCATTTTCAATGTTCCGGCCACTTTTTTCATGGCTTTAATCTGTGCGTTACCACCCACACGCGAAACCGAGATACCCACGTTGATAGCCGGACGGTTACCCTGATTGAACAAGTCGGTGTCAAGGAAAATCTGACCGTCTGTAATCGAAATTACGTTGGTAGGAATATAAGCTGATACGTCACCGGCCTGAGTTTCGATAATTGGTAATGCAGTCAACGAACCGCCACCGATTACTTTTCCTACCAAACTTGGAGGTAAATCATTCATTTGCTCAGCCACTTCCTGTTGTGTAATCACACGGGCAGCTCTTTCGAGAAGGCGAGAGTGCAGATAGAAAATATCGCCGGGATAAGCTTCACGACCTGAAGGACGACGAAGAATCAGCGAAACTTCGCGGTAAGCCACAGCTTGTTTCGACAAATCATCGTAAACAACCAAAGCATGACGACCGGTGTCGCGGAAAAATTCGCCGATAGATGCTCCGGCAAATGGAGCGTAATATTGTAAAGCAGCTGGATCGGAAGCGGTCGACGAAACAATAACCGTATATTCCATTGCTCCGTGCTCCATCAGGGTGTTGTAAATAGCAGCCACAGTAGAACCTTTCTGACCAATAGCCACATATATACAATAAACAGGATCACCTGCGTCAAAATTTACTCTTTGATTAATAATAGTATCAATCGCCACACTGGTTTTTCCGGTCTGACGGTCGCCGATAATCAACTCACGTTGTCCACGTCCGATAGGAATCATAGCGTCAACAGCTTTCAAACCTGTCTGTAAGGGTTGATTTACGGGTTGTCTGTAAATTACTCCTGGAGCTTTGCGTTCCAACGGCATTTCAAGCATCTCGCCGCTGATTTTACCTTTTCCATCCAGCGGTTCGCCAAGTGGATTGATAACGCGTCCGAGCATTCCTTCGCCAACGTTGATAGAAGCCACACGGTTGGTACGTTTCACGGTGTAACCTTCCTTAATCAGGTTGGTCGGTCCAAGTAAAACTGCCCCTACATTATCTTCTTCGAGGTTCATTACGATGGCTTTGATACCGTTCTCAAACTCGAGCAGTTCATTCGCTTCTGCATTGCGAAGTCCATAAATACGAACCACACCATCGCTAACCTGCAGCACAGTACCTACTTCGTCAAACTGAACGCTGGTATCAATTCCCTGGAGTTGCATCCGAAGTATTTCGGATACTTCGCTCACCTTAATATTATCAGACATCTTTTATTAATTTACAATTTATTAATTTACGATTTACAATTGCTTTCTGAAACATTGCACAATTTATTTTTCAATCGTAAATTGTACATCTTTCAATCGTAAATTCGTTAAACGGTTTTTTTGTTTTTCTCAATGTATTCCTGTCGAATGCGTCGGAGCTGACCGGAAACGCTGGCATCCCAACGCACAAAGTCCACTTCGAATAAAAAGCCACCCAAAATTTCAGGGTCAACCAGCTTTTCTATTTCAATGGTTCCGCTAGTGGTGTTTTCAACCAAAGCTTTTAATCGTTTTTCTGTTTCAGCATTCACCGGCGTAGCGGTTGTAAGCTTGCCAAAATGAATGTTTTGTTGCTTGCGGTATAAATCGGTGAACTTCAGTGCAATTTCGTGCAAATGCTTTTCACGGTTATTTTCCATAATCAAATCCAGAAAACGTTCGAACGAATTACTGACTTTTCCACCGGCAGCCAACAGAATGATTTTCCGCTTTTCGGCATTTGCCAACACGGGATTGTCAAGCACAGTCCGCAATTCGTTGAATTGGAAATAGCTTTTAATCACTGATTTCGTTTCTACATAGACGCGATCCTGCTCTTTGCTCACATTAGCAAAATCAAGCAGTGCCTTGGCGTAACGAACCGGTATGAGTCCTGTATTCATTTACAATTTATTCATTTACAATTTACGATTGGAAGAACCAATCTACAATTCAACCAGTTAACTCGCTCGGCTCTGCCGCTTGGCTCGCCAAGAATTAACCAGTTAACCAATCAACTAACTTACGATTTAGAGATATTAATCTCGTCGAGCAGGCGGTTTATCATTCCCATCTGTTCGTCTTTTTTATCCAATTGTCCACGAATTACTTTTTCAGCAATATCCACTGATAATTCAGCAACCTGGCGGCGAATGTCACGAATAGCATCTTCTTTTTCAATCAGAATTTGCTTGCGGGCTTCTTCCACTAACTTAGCAGCTTCGATTCCGGCCTTTTCTTTGGCATCTTTTACCAATTGGTCACGCATCTGAGCAGCTTCGTTCATTATCTTCACCTGTTCTTTGCGGGCATTATCCACAATGGTTTCGCCCTGCGCTTTCACCACTGCCATTTGCTCATACGTTTGTTTGGCAATAAGCAAGGACTCGTCGATATAGGTTTTACGGCTTTCCACCATTTTGATAATAACGGGGAAACCAAACTTCGTCAGAATAAATACAACTATTCCAAACGAAATTAACATCCAGAAAAGTAATCCGGATTCAGGCAATAATAAAGCCATAACTCTTTAATTAATAATTCACAATTAATAATGCATAATTCGCCAAGTCCCCCTTGGGGGATTTAGGGGCTGCCTGATTACAGAATAAATCCGCAAACAACGATAGCAAACAAAGCTACAGCATCAACAAGAGCAGCAGCAATAATCATGGCCATACGAATATCACCACCGGCTTCCGGTTGGCGTGCGATTCCGTCCATAGCTGAACCACCGATACGACCAATACCCATACCTGCACCAATTGCAGCAAGACCTGCGCCTAAACCTGCACCTAATTTAGCTAAACCTGCACCAGCACCTGCGGCAGCGGCAGCTTGTAATAAAATTGACATTAACATAACTTTTCTGTTTATTAATGGCTCCAAACCCCTAAAGGGGCTTAAAAACCAAGTTTATAATTTAATTTTTATCTATATCTATTTTTATAATTTCAAAAACAAGTCCCCTTTAGGGGATTTAGGGGCCACTTTCAATGTTTATGATGTGGCTCAACGCGTGCCAATCCGATAAATACGGCTGATAACATGGTAAAAATATAGGCCTGAATGTAGGCAACCAGCAATTCTACAAATCCGATAAACACGCTGAAGAAAATGGAAACTCCGGTCATACTTGCATTCATTCCCACTCCTAACTTCACGGTTACAAACACCAGACAGGTAAGCCCCAATACAATGGAGTGACCAGCCAAAATATTGGCAAAAAGTCGGATCATTAATGCGAAAGGTTTTGTAAAAATTCCCACCAGTTCGATGATTGGCAACATGGGCGGCACTTTCAACCACAGCGGTACATCCGGCCAGAAAATTTCTTTCCAGTATTCTTTAGAACCTCCGATATTTACAATCAGAAATGTGATAACAGCCAGCACCAAAGTAATGGCTATATTTCCTGTTACATTTGCACCTCCGGGGAAAATCGGAATTAATCCTAAAATGTTGTTTGTAAAAACAAAGAAGAAAACCGTCAGCAGATAAGGTGCATATTTTTCATAACCCTTACCAATACAAGGTTTAATCACATCGTCGTTGATGTTCATTATAAACATTTCCATCACACCTGCAAAGCCGGATTTGGATTGCAACGGGTTCTTTTTGTACGAACGTGCCACATACATTATGCAGACAATCATCAGAATGCTGCTGAACAACAGCGCAAAAACGTTTTTGGTAATCGAAATATCGAACGGACGAATTTCTTCGTCTGCCGCATTTTTCTCAACAATCTTACCTTTATATTTTCCTTCTTCAGGAATGGAGAATCCTTCGTACGAAGGAGATTCGTGGAAAACCGACGACAGAAACACATGCCAGCCACTGATTTTGCTGTAAAGAATTACCGGAAGCGGAATAGAAATTTCATGCTCACCCACTTTGGTGATATGCCAAACATACGAGTCGGAAACATGTTCCAAAATAAATGCACGAACATCCAATTGTTTTTCCTTCTGTTCCTCTTTTTTCTGCTCAGGCTCATTGGCATAAGCCCCTGCAACCGGAATTAAAACGGCAAGGAGTACAAAAAGTAATATTTTATGTAAACGATTCATTTACTCTTCTTTTTTGATTTGTTTCTCGATAGAATAAAAAATATAGGTTTCCAACCCGATATATACAGCGTAATAGGATGCAAATACGAATCCAAATAACCGGATATCTTTACGTACTATAAAATAAAAAGCCAGCATATATGCCATTGCCATCACCAGTTTTGCCAGTTTCAGCACCATGTAAACATTCACCAGTTTTTTGGCTTCAATCTTGTAATTTTTGACCAGAATCAGTATCGTCGAAATACCTAACAGAAAGAAAACAGCCGGAATATAGGGATACCATGTGAATATTTCAGTCGGATACAGGCTTTTGAGTATTCCCCAACCGGTCCAGCCAATAAGTAGCATGGCCAACGCAAATAAACTCAACAACCTATTCGATACTTTCTGCATATTCTTAAACAGATTCGATACAAACCGTAACCGTATTATTGCTGACTTCAGCAAAACCACCCTCCACAATCAGTTCTGTTTCAATTTTATCAGCAGTGTAGCTCACTTTTCCTTTCGTCAAAGAAGAAATAAGCGGTGCATGATTTTCCCACACCGTAAAAAGCCCACTCGTTCCGGGCAAAGTTACCGAAGTAACATCACCTGAAAAATAAATTTGTTCTGGAGTGATTATTTCTAATTTCATAATTCTTAAGTCCCCTTTATGGGATTAGGGGTCTATTTCTTCGATTGTGCAATCAGTTTTTGTCCTTTTGCAATGGCATCGTCAATTGTTCCAACGCTCAGGAAAGCCATTTCGGGAAGATAATCCAATTCGCCATTCAAAATCATTTTGAATCCGCGAATGGTTTCATCTATTGAGACCATTACTCCGGGAAGACCTGTAAACTGCGAAGCCATGTACATCGGTTGCGAAAGGAAACGTTGCACCTTGCGGGCGCGTGTTACCACCAAACGATCTTCTTCCGAAAGTTCCTCCATACCCAAAATCGAGATAATATCCTGAAGCTCTTTGTTGCGTTGCAAAATCTGTTTTACAAGCTGAGCAGTATTATAATGGTCTTCGCCAACAATCAGCGGATCGAGAATACGTGAAGTAGATTCTAATGGGTCAACTGCAGGAAATATCCCAAGTTCCGAAATCTTACGACTCAAAACGGTAGTTGCATCCAGGTGCGAGAAAGTTGTTGCCGGAGCAGGGTCAGTCAAGTCATCCGCAGGCACGTAAACAGCCTGAACAGAAGTGATAGAACCGTTTTTGGTAGAAGTAATACGTTCCTGCATCACACCCATTTCGGTTGCCAGCGTAGGTTGATATCCTACAGCCGATGGCATACGACCTAACAAAGCCGAAACCTCAGAACCTGCCTGAGTAAAACGGAAAATATTATCAATAAAGAACAAAATGTCACGACCTGAACCTTTACCATCACCATCACGGAATGATTCGGCCACGGTCAAACCCGATAAAGCTACAGAAGAACGTGCTCCGGGTGGTTCGTTCATTTGTCCGAACACCAGGGTTACCTGCGATTTTTCAACTTCATTATAATCAATCTTCGACAAATCCCATTTGCCTTCTTCCATGCTTTTCTTGAATTCATCGCCGTAACGAATTACGTCCGATTCAATCATTTCGCGCAATAAGTCATTTCCTTCACGGGTACGTTCACCAACACCGGCAAACACAGAGAATCCATCATGACCCTTGGCAATATTATTGATAAGTTCCTGAATCAATACGGTTTTACCTACACCGGCACCACCGAAAAGACCTATTTTACCTCCTTTTACATACGGTTCAAGCAAGTCGATTACTTTAATACCTGTTGTCAGAATTTCCTGACTGGTAGTCAGATCTTCAAACCTCGGCGGTTCACGGTGAATGCCATAAGCACCTTTTTTATTGAGGGGTTTCATACCGTCAATTGAGTCACCGATTACATTCATCAAACGACCTTTTACCTGTTCACCTACCGGCATAGAAATTTGTGTTCCATATGCCACGGCTTTCAATCCACGACGTAGACCATCGGTAGAATCCATCGCCACTGTGCGAACGGTGTTTTCACCAATGTGTTGCTGAATTTCAACAATCAGTTCTTTTCCATTTCCACGGTCAATGCTTAATGCATCGTGAATGGCAGGTAATTTCACTTCTTCTTTACCTTTCAAATCGAAGTAAACATCCACAACCGGTCCAATGATTTGTGAGATATGTCCTACTAATTCTGACATAGATTTATAGTATTTTGATAATTGATAATTCGTTTATTTTGTCAAAAACAGACGCAAAAGTACACAAAAAGTTTCATTTTGAAAAAGTTTTAGGCGTTTAATTTCTGAAAACAATTACAATATTGTTTTCATTGAATTTTAATGTGAACTATATTCAATCGCCATATAAGTAACAGCTCCTGCAATATAACCCAATAAGGCCAACCAGCTGATTTTCTTCAGATACCAGAAAAAATTAATCTTTTCCATGCCCATGGCAGCCACTCCGGCAGCCGAACCAATAATCAAAATACTGCCTCCTGTTCCGGCACAATAGGCTAGAAATTCCCAGATATAACTATCTATTGGATATTGAACCATGTTGTACATTCCTTGTGTCGCAGCAACTAACGGAACATTGTCAATTATAGCCGAAGATAAGCCAATAGTCATAACAATGACGCTCAGGTTTCCAATAGAATCAGTCAACCATTTTGCCATGAAAATCAAAACTCCGGCTGATTCAAGTGTTGCAATGGCCAATAAAATCCCGAGAAAAAATAGGATACTTGAAATATCTATTTTATGAAGAGCGCTGACAAGTGTGAGATGTTTTTTCTTTTCCAAGTCGCGTTTACCGTGCATAAGTTCAGTCACAAGCCACATAAAACCCAGACTGAAAAGCATTCCCATAAAGGGCGGAAGGTGGGTGATAGTTTTAAATACCGGAACAAAACCTAGGGAAAGAATTCCCATAATAAGAATTACTTTCTGCTGTTGACGTGTGTGTTGCTTTTCTATGAAATAGGTTGAAACCGCAGCCCGTTCAATCTTTCCTCTTAGTTGAAAAGAAATTACGACCAACGGAACGAGCAAACAAACCAGACTTGGAATAAAAAGCTTCAACATTATATTGGCGGCAGAAATTTGTCCGCCAATCCACAACATAGTGGTGGTCACATCGCCAATCGGTGTCCAGGCACCACCGGCATTGGCAGCAATAATTACAATACCCACAAAAAGCATTCGGTCATCGTCTTTGCGGATTAGTTTTCGGAGCAATGATACCATGACGATGGTAGTGGTCAGGTTGTCGAGAATGGCGGAAAGGAAGAAGGTGATAAAACTGATTATCCAGATTAACCTTCGCTTGTTGGTGTGTCTGATAAGCTCGGTAATAATTTCGAAACCATCGTGAGCATCAATTAACTCTACAATAGTCATTGCACCTAACAAGAAAAAAAGAATACCAGAAATATTACCCAAATGAGAAAGAAGTTGTTCGTTGACCAAGGATTTATCTGCCGAGGCAATTATGTAAACTGCCCACATAAGCACTCCAATTAATAAAGCCGAAGCGGTTTTATTGATTTTGAGTCTATGCTCAAGTATAATGGCAGCATAGCCCAGAACGAAAATAAGAACTAGAATAATAATCACTTTTCAATAATATTTAAAACATCAATCAATTAAATGCAAATAGAATATAGTCTGATTTGATAAAAAGTCTGATTAGTTATATTTTTCCAAAAACTTACCAAATGCTTTCTTTGCCTGTCCGCTTTCGAGTGATTCGGCTGATTCTGCTTTGCATTGTTCAAGTGGTTTATATGAACTACGTGTTTGAATAGCAAAAGCTGAGTTGATTATCACCGCATTTCGTTGCGCTTCGGTGGCTTTATTATCCAGTACGTTCATAAATATCCGAGCCGCTTCGTCTACCGTATTTCCACCCCAAAGTTCCTCTTGTTTAAGTGTTTTAAAGCCTAATTGTTCAGGTGTATAAATGAATTCACCATTATTATTCATCACTTTACAAGAATCAGTCAACGATATTTCATCATACCCATCCAACGAATGCACAATAGAATACTGACAACCCAAATTCTGATAAATATAATTGTAAAGACGCATCATTTTGAGGCTATAAACACCTAAACATTGATATTGAGGTTTCACTGGACTAATAAGTGGTCCGAGTACATTAAAAAACGTACGAACGCCTAACCCTTTACGCACAGGAGCTACGTTTTTCATGGCTGGATTGAAAAGTGGAGCATGCAAATAAGCAAAACCGGAATCTTCTAACGAATGTTTAATTACGTCAATATCAGTTGTAAATTTGGCACCGTAATACTCCAATACATTCGATGAACCGCTTACCGAAGTAGCTCCGTAATTACCGTGCTTAGCCACTTTATAACCGGCACCCGCCACAGCAAAACAGCTACAAGTGGAGATATTGAATGTATTTTTCCCATCACCGCCCGTGCCTACAATATCAAGCGCATCAAATTCCGATAAATCCATCGGGATAGCCAAATCTAACAACGCATTGCGAAAGCCAATGACCTCGTCGAGTTCTATACTGCGCATCAGATATACTGAAATAAATGCAGCAATCTGTGCATCGTTGTATTTTCCGGCAGCAATATTGGTCATCACTTCAGCGGCTTCCTGACGTGTAAGCGATTGATGATTAAACAGTTGATTAAGTATTTGTTTCATAAATCTGCCCCCTAACCCCCTAAAGGGGGAATAATAAATAATATTTTACTTTAATTTTAAAAATAAATAGTTGGATAAAGCGTGAATTCTGTACCACCAAAACTCCCCCTTTAGGGGGTTGGGGGGCTTGCTTCCAACCAATTCTTCAGCATTTGCTCCCCATCAGGTGTCAAAACCGATTCCGGATGAAACTGAACACCGCGCACATCATAGGTTTTATGTGACAATGCCATAATCATTCCTTCTTCGTCAACAGCAGTAATGGTCAAACATTCGGGCAAGGTCGATTTTTCAGCTGCCCACGAGTGGTAACGTCCTACTTCCAGTTGTTTTGCCAACCCGTTGAACAGCACATCCTCTTCCAAAACATTCACCATAGAACTTACGCCGTGATGCACGTCGGTCAGGTTTATTAATGTTCCGCCAAATGCTTCCGCAATGGCTTGTTCGCCAAGGCAAACGCCCAAAATTGGTTTTGTTGGCGCATAGGTGCGAATCACCTCCAGTAGAATGCCTGATTCCGACGGAACACCAGGTCCCGGCGAAAGGATAATTTTATCAAATCGTGCAATGTCTTCCAATGCTATCTGGTCGTTGCGGTGCACTTCCACGTCGGTGTATCCCAACTTTTTTACGGCGTGTACCAGGTTGTAGGTAAACGAGTCGTAATTATCGAAAACTAAAATAGAGATGCCCCCAACCCCTAAAGGGGAGTTGAAGTTAGTATCGTTTTGTATTTTTTCTTCTTTATCAATCATATCAATTAATTTTAAAATCAATAGTAATATTTCTTATTCCCCTTTAGGGGTTAGGGGGCCGTTTAGTGTGTTGTTGCTGTCATTATTGCCTTTTTTAGCGCTGCCAGTTTATTATTTACTTCCTGCAATTCGCTTTCCTCGTCCGATTTGGCAACAATGCCGGCACCAGCCTGATAGTAAAGTGTATTGTTTTTGCTGACAAAAGAACGAATGGTAATAGCCTGGTTGAAACTTCCGTCGAAGCCAATATAGCCCAAACAACCGCCATAAGGACCACGGTCGTGTGGTTCAATCTGATCAATCAGTTGCATGGCTTTAATCTTTGGTGCTCCCGAAAGTGTTCCGGCAGGGAAAGTATCGGCAAAAAGTTTGATGATTTTGGTGTCGGGTTTTAGTTTGCCGCTTACGCTCGAAACCAAATGCAACACGTGCGAATAATACTGTACTTCGCGGAATACTTCTACTTCTACGTGGTCGGCGTTGCGACTTAAGTCGTTGCGGGCCAAATCTACCAACATAACATGTTCGGCATTTTCTTTTTTGTCAACTCGCAATTTTTCAGCCAGTTGAAAATCCTTTTCATCGTCGCCAGTGCGGCGGAATGTTCCGGCAATAGGTTTGATATAGGCTTTTTGTTTCTTGGCATCCACCACAAGGTGAGCTTCAGGCGACGAACCGAAAATACGGAAATCACCAAAGTTGAAATAGAACAAATAAGGTGACGGATTTACCGAACGCAAGGTGCGATACAACATAAAGTCATCACCCTTGTATTTTTGATAAAAACGGCGCGAAAGAACTATCTGGAAAACATTCCCTTTGAAACATTCTTTTTTTCCCTGTGTTACCATTTTTTTATAATCTTCGTTCGAAATATCCGATTTTTCCTCGCCAATAGCCTGAAATTCGTAAGTGGCGATATTATTATTCGACAATATCTCTTCTATATCAGCAATGGCTGACGTTTCACCTTCGAGCAGATTTTCGATAATTGTCAGTTCGTTATTGAAATGGTTTACGGCAATAATGTACTTAAAAAGTATGTAATGCAAGCCCGGCATACTTCCAGGAACAGTTTCGCGCGCTTTCAGTTTCACATCCTCAAAATACTGAACCGATTCGTACGACGAATAGCCGAACAGGCCATTCACACCAACCGGATTGTCGTTCTTTACCAAATCAACCGATTTCAGAAAAGCATCGAAACGCTCAGCTACAGTCAGTTTGCCGGTAACCGGCGTTTCAAGCTTTGAACCGTCAGGATATTCCTCTTTAATCACAAACTGATTCACCGAAATGCCACCAATCGGACAAAAGCCGATATACGAATAACTGTTCTCAACCCCGTGATAATCGGAACTTTCCAACAGCACCGAGTTAGTATATAAATCGCGTATCTTGAGATAAATTCCTACCGGCGTCTGCAAATCGGCCAGCATCTTTTTTGAGTTTACGAATAGTTTCAAAGAACCCCCAACCCCTAAAGGGGAGTTGGATCTAGTATTGTTTTGTATATTTTCTTGTTTATCAATCATATCAATTAATTTTAAAAATCAATAGTAATATTTCTTATTCCCCTTTAGGGGTTAGGGGCTCTTTTTCTTCCTCCCCTTTAGGGGTCGGGGGATGTCATTTAAAATGTTTCACATAAGTATCCATATCTTTATCACCACGCCCTGAAACGGTGATAACCACAATATCGTCGGGTTTAAAAGTAGCTTTTTCTTTTTTGAGCAATGCAAGTGCGTGTGCCGATTCAATGGCCGGAATAATTCCTTCCAAACGGGTCAACTCAAAGGCGGCTTCCAATGCTTCATCATCATTAATGGCATGCACTTTGGTACGACCAACCTGCGCGAAATATGCATGTGCAGGTCCGATTCCAGGATAATCCAATCCTGCTGAAATTGAATAAGGTTCCGTAATCTGACCATCTTCGTCCTGCATCAGCAATGTGCGAAAACCGTGAATAATTCCAACAGTTCCAATGCTTATCGTTGCAGCAGTTTCACCGGTTTCAACGCCCATGCCACCCGCTTCGGCCGAAATTAGTTGAACGCGTTCATCATTTATATAATGATAATAGGTTCCCATGGCGTTACTTCCACCACCCACACAGGCCATCAGGTAATCGGGATAATCGCGACCAATCTGCTCCTGTAACTGCCATTTTATTTCCTCACTGATAACCGACTGGAAGAATCCAACCATGTCGGGATACGGATGTGGCCCAACTGTTGATCCAATAATATAAAATGAATCGGGATTTGAGCACCAATAACGGATAGCTTCGTTGGTGGCATCTTTCAGTGTACAGTTCCCACTGGTCACAGGTTCAACCGTTGCACCCAACATGCGCATTTTCTGCACGTTCAAAAACTGACGTTCCACATCCGTTTTGCCCATAAATACAATACACTCCAACCCCATTAATGCACAGGCTGTAGCAGTTGCCACACCGTGTTGTCCGGCACCAGTTTCGGCAATAATGCGGGTTTTGCCCATGCGTTTTGCCAACAGAATTTGTCCTAAGGCATTGTTGATTTTATGTGCACCGGTATGGTTCAAATCTTCCCTTTTGAGGTAAACATTTGTGCCATATTCTGCTGATAAACGCTTTGCTAAATACAGTGGCGAAGGCCGCCCTACGTAGTTTTTAAGCAAGTCGTAATATTCGGCTTTGAAGGAAGCATCTTTTTTAATGGCGTAAAAAGCTTCTTTGAGTCGCTCAACAGTTCCATGCAAAATCTCAGGAATGTAGGCACCTCCAAATTCGCCATAATAGCCGTTGTTATCAATACCCCCAACCCCTAAAGGGGAGTTGAAGTTAGTATTGTTGTTTGTATTTTTTTCTTTGTTCATATAATCTTAAATAAACAGTTGTAATTTAACTCCCCTTTAGGGGTTAGGGGTCAAACAAAAAAGGCTTATCGTGAGTCCGACAAGCCTTTTTGTAATATCTTATTATTTCGACAATTTACATAGGTGTTACATCTCACGATTAGCTAATCTGCAAGTGCCACCACCAAAATTTGTTTATTGTCAAAATTGTATTCATTTCTTTTTGATTTAATATCGGGTACAAAGATGATAAATTATTTTTATTTGTGCAAGAAAAATGTCATTTTTCAGATTATTTAAACCTTTTGTTTTTCATTAGACAAATATCCTATGGAAATGCGGGATTTATTATCTTCATCTTTCTGAATCAATAATACTTTCTTTATCTGATAAGTTTTACTGGATTACAATTTAACAACTACCATTTTATGTTGAAAGTGCCGTGTTTGAATAGATTTTAAGAATGAACAATTAAAAACTTTACGAATATTAGAAAATTAATTAATTTTCGGCTTTGTACTCACAGTCAAATCATTCTCCTTCATTCGTCTTTGGTATGTTTGTAAAATTGCCTTTAATTGCAACTCCATTTTATCAGCTTGTATTTTATCTTTACTAAGTAGGTTTACTTTCTGCATTCTGTCCTGCTTATAATTATACAATGCAGTTGCTTTTACTCCATTAAACTGAAAAAGATATTCATTCGAATAAAAACTATAGACTCCATTTTCATCGTTTGTACTAAAAGCATTTTCTGATTTCCTGTGAAATACATCGGTCCCAAAAGCTACAAATGGCAAATCATAACCCAGGAATCCTAATATAGAAGGCTTAATATCAATTTGTTGAGCAATTTCTTTTCTATATTCTGCAGCAATACCAGCAGGATAGTAGAAGATAATCGGAACAGCGTGCAATCCGATATCGTTTTGGTAGATTGGCTGGTTGGTAGCATTCGTATGATCGCCCGTTATAACGAAAATTGTGCGTTTGAACCAGGGCATTTTGCGTGCCTTTTCAAAAAAATGTTTCAATGCAATATCCGTATACCTCACACATTTATGAATTGGAAGCGTTCCTTCTTTCAATTCGTTCTTATAACTTTCAGGAATTACATAAGGATGGTGTGAACTTGCTGAAAACAAGCTGGTTATAAAAGGTTCGTGAAAAGTATTCATTTTGTCGGCAAAATACTGAAAATACGCTTCATCCCAAATAGCCCATGTTCCGTCGAAATCTTTAGTACTTCCATATTCGGTCATACCAAAGTAATCTTTAAAACCACTTGTTTTTGCAAATGCCCAAAACCCCATTGAACCATTTGGAGCTCCATGAAAAAAAGCAGAATAATACCCTTTTTTTGCCAATTCACCTGCCAGACTGAGCACCTGATTATTCCCGTAATCACCTACAAAATATGGTTCACCCACCCTTGGAATTGAAGCCAGTACCGAAGGAATAGCGTCAATTGATTTTCGACCATTGGCTAAAGAAGTTTCAAAAGTAAGACTTTTAGCTATTATAGAATCTAAAAATGGGGTATATCCCTTATAATCTTTGCCTATAAGCTCTTTATTCAGTGACCCGATATATTCACGACCAAAACTTTCCAAAATAAGCACCACCACATTCAGTTTTTTCATTTTGCTTGTTTTTGGTGGATAATATACTGTTGCCTGGATGCGCTCAGGTTCATTGGAATCTTTAAAATAAGCGAAATCTGGAAGGCTATTATTCTCGATGGTTCGAATAAGTGTAAATGGAGTATTCAGGATAAATGATGATTCAATCGGTTTGTTTACATATTGATTTGCATTACTGATAGTTATTGGCCGTACATACCGGCCTATACCTCCCCGAATTCCAATAACCGTAGATGCTATTGCCGTTAAAAAAACCAACACATTTACAGTCCAATAGATCCAGCCTGGTTTCAGCTTTGTTTTTTGATTGTGTGAACTGTAGACGAAATATAAAATTGGGAAAAAACTAAATGCCAAAACCACCAAAATCCAGTGATCAAGCATTGCATCAGCAAAGATTTTTAGCAGGTTATCGGTGTGCGAAAACTCATTGAAAATACTCCAGGTTGTTCTTCTTTGTGAAAACTCAAAATAGATTGTATCTACAATGTTTAAAATCAATGCAAAACCATTTGTAATTACAAAAATCCATTGAATTGTTTTCGTAAAGTACTTTTCTTTCCTCCATGAAACTGGTAAGGGAAAAAATGCCAAAAGTATATAAAGTAGATTAACGTATAGAATCCCTGACAAATCAAATTGTAATGACCCTTTTATTAGCAAAAACCAATCATTCTGATTAATACTTGTGAAATACTTTGCATTGTAGCATACAAACACGATACGGGTCAGCATATATAATGCAAACAGTAAAATTGTGTTTTTTAGTATTGCCAAATAGTACTTCCAACTGGAAGAATTTTCTGATTTTAGGCCTTTATACATATTCATGGTTTGCCAATACCTTTGTTCACTAACTAATTATTTGTGAGAATATCGGTTCGATTTATATCAACGGCAAAGAGTACATAAGTCTAAAGTACTATATTGCAAAGAGTATAAACCCCGACTTTTGGAATCCGAAAACAAATCGTGCCAAAGGTACAAAAGATTTTCCTGAATATCCTGAATTTAATAATCGTTTAGATGTTATTGAATCGACTATAAACAGCGTATTTCTAAAGTTTGAATTGTCGAACGATACAACATTCAATTGTTTAATCCACTTTTACATTGTTGAGTTTAGATACAATAGAAATCATATTTAATTTTGAAATGAATGATTGAAAATAGTTTTTAAAATTAGAACAATAGTATTAAAATAAAATCGTATTTTTGCATTCTACAGATGCAATTTGTCCGGTTTCAAATTCAAATTACAGGAATGGAATTACAAATTATACAGAATAAGATATACGAACCAATGGTCAGCGTAGCTAAATACGAGGACAACGTGTTATGTTGGACTTCGATTTAGCTGATTTGTACGAAACAGAAACAAAGCGTCTGAAAGAAGCTGTTCGTAGGAATATCAAGCGTTTTCCTCCTGATTTTATGTTTGAGTTAAGTCCAAAAGAATGGGAAATCTTGAGGACGCAATTTGCGACCTCAAGATGGGGCGGTGTTCGTTATCAACCATTTGCCTTTACCGAGCAAGGTGTTGCAATGCTGGCAAGCATATTAAAAAGCGAAAAAGCAATCGAAGTAAATATACAAATTGTCAGAGCATTTGTAATACTTCGTCAGTATGCTCTCGGTTATGCCGAACTCAACCAAAAGTTGGAAACCTTTATGCTCGAAACCAATATGCAATTCAGCGATATTTATCAGGCACTGACCGAAATGGCAAGCCAAACCGAAAAAGATCAAAAACCAATTCCGCCAATTGGACTATTGGCGTATGAGAAATAATAATTGATTAAAAAGTTCCCAACTATGAATATTGAATTATCAAAAACCCAGTTCATTACTGAAATTAAGGAAAAAGTACGACAAGCGCAGTACGAAGCCCTAAAAGTAGTGAATGTACATTTGATTGATTTATACTGGGAAATTGGGAAATCAATATCCGAGAAGCAAACATTAGGTTGGGGTAAGTCTATTGTTCCTACACTGTCGGATGAGTTGAAAAGAGAATTTCCTGAAACAACCGGATTTTCTAGCACCAACTTGTGGTATATGGTTCAGTTTTACAATGAATACTTCAATCAGCCAAATCTCCAACCACTGGTTGGAGAAATTAGCTGGTCGAAACATTTGGTAATTCTATCAAAGTGTAAAGAAAATCAACAGCGTGAATTTTATATACTTGCAACAAAGAAATTTGGTTGGACAAAAGATGTATTGAATCATCAGATAGAGAATAAAACATTCGAAAAATACTTGTTACACCAAACGAATTTTGACACCGTATTACCCGAAAAAATTAAGAATCAAGCTTATTTAGCAGTAAAAGACCATTACAACTTTGGTTTTTTGGAAATGTCAAACGAACATTCTGAATATGAACTTGAACAGGCATTGATACAAAACATTCGGCAGTTTTTATTGGAACTTGGCTCTGATTTTTCGTATGTGGGAAATCAGTACAAAATTGTGCTAAGTTCTAAAGAATATCGAATCGACTTATTGTTGTTTCATCGCCGATTGCAATGCCTTGTGGCTATCGACCTTAAAATTGGAGAGTTTGAACCGGAACACAAGGGGAAAATGGAATTTTATTTATCGGTACTGAATGATAAAGTGAAGCTTGAACATGAAAATCCTTCGATTGGGATTATTATATGCAAAGATAAAGATAGAACCATTGTGGAGTATTCGCTTCAAACAGCAACACTACCCATTGGCGTGGCAACATATAATACCGGAACAAAATTACCGTTAGCATACAAATCAGTATTGCCATCGCCCGAAACGATTAGCAAAAAACTAATTCAATTTTTACAACAAATTAACGAGAAATAAAAACTTGAAAAATAAACAGACAATAAACTAATTTTCAACATATTAAAATAGCATTCTGCGATATTTATCAGGCACTGACCGAAATGGCAAGCCAAACCGAAAAAGATCAAAAACCAATTCCGCCAATTGGACAGTTGGCGTATGAAAAATAATAATTTTAAAGCTAACGAATTCGTAACCTTTAAAAGTCCGATAGTTTTTTCAATTCAATAAAACGAAAATCATAATTAACGCATAAAACAAATGACCAAAAGTAAAACCATAAACATTGAAGACAAGGAAATACTGATTTATTCAAAGAATAATGAAGATTTTATTTCTCTTACTGATATGGCTCACAGTCAGTTGGAAGATGTTGTAATTATCAAATGGCTGAGCTTAAAAAACACCATAGAATATATTGGCGAATGGGAAGCTATGTACAATCCCGATTTTAATTATACCGAATTCGGTACAATTAAAAATGCTTCAGGTGGTAATAACTTTGTGTTATCTGTTAAGCAATGGATTGAGAAAACAAATGCTGTAGGGTTGACTGCCAAAGCCGGAAGGTATGGTGGAACGTATGCACACAAAGATATTGCATTTCATTTTGGGATGTGGATTAGTCCTAAATTCCAATTGCTACTTGTAAAAGAGTATCAACGCCTCAAAGACGATGAAAATGACCGTTTAAAATTAGAGTGGAGCTTTCAACGAACATTGTCGAAAGTGAATTACATTATACATACCGATGCAATTAAAGAAAACCTGATTCCGACTGAATTAACTCCGCAACAAATCAGTTATGTTTATGCCAATGAAGCAGATATGCTCAATATGGCTTTGTTTGGCAAAACTGCAATGCAATGGAGAACAGAGAACCCAACATTGAAAGGTAACATTAGAGATACAGCAAACATTGAACAATTGGTGGTACTATCCAATATGGAAAGTATGAATGCAGTACTAATTCACCAGGGCTTATCACAGTCGGATAGATTGAAAGAACTGAATAAAATGGCAATTATGCAAATGAAATCTCTTTTACACAATACTGAAATTCAAAAACTAAAAGATAAACAGACAATAATTTAATTTTCAACATTTTATAAATAGCATTCTGCTATTGTTCGCTTCACCGAAACCTAGGAAATTTCATTTAAGCGACACACAAAAGATTAATAAGCAAAATGCTCATGCCAACCGGCGTGGGCTTTTGAATTATCTTTGTGTGTAGGCTTCCTAGGGCCTCGGTGAAGGGTGATGATTTAGTCCACGCTTTTTTTGTGGACATAATTTATCTGAATGATGGCTGATGCGTAAGCTGAAGCCATGAATAACAATACCAAACAACAGTCTAAAAACCACCTTAATGAGGGTTTCACTCCAAGTGAAGCCCTCATTTGCATGTATTTACCTATAACAAAATACAAAATATGCCAACATTAAACTGGATAGGTAAAGATAAGGTAGTAAACCATCATCACGATGTTCCGTTTCGGGTATTAGACCACAAATATGGGTTTAATGACGAAAAAGGAGAACAATCTGTTGAAGTCAAAAGTGGAAATAAAATTATTCATGGTGATAACTTAGAAGCTCTAAAAGCTTTACTACCCGAATATGAAGGACGTATTGATTGTATTTACATTGATCCGCCATATAACACGGGAAAAGAGAAATGGGTGTATAATGACAATGTAAAAGATAAACGAATTGAGAAATGGTTGGGAGAAGTTGTTGGTGTTGAGGGTGAAGACTTTACCCGCCATGATAAGTGGCTGTGTATGATGTTTCCACGATTAAATTTATTATACAAACTTTTGAAAGATGACGGACTATTCTTTTGTTCAATTGATGATTACGAGCAAGGGAATCTAAAGCCAATGCTTGATATAATTTTCGGACATCAAAACTTCCTAAACAACATTATATGGCAGCGAGCCTACTCACCAATCAATACAAAAAAGAGATTTTCTGCAAACCATGATTTTGTGATGTGTTATGCGAAAAACAAATCACAAGTAAATCTACTGTTACCAAGAACAGAAGATGCAAATGACAGGTATTCAAATCCTGATAATGACCCAAGAGGTTTATGGACTTCTGGAGATTTATCAGTTGGTCCTGTTGTCGAAGAAAAAGTCTATGAAATTATAACTCCTTCAGGAAGAAGTGTATGGCCACCAAATGGCTACTGTTGGAGATTAGATAAAGTCAGATTTGAAGTTTTTAAAAAAGACAATCGAATTTGGTTTGGTGAGAACGGTGATATTGTTCCTCGTATAAAAAGATTCATCTCTGAGGTTAAAGATGGAATTACTCCAATGACCGTTTGGACATACTCGGAGGTTGGTCATACACAGGATGCCAAAAGAGAAATAAAAGAATTATTCCCGAATTCAAAACTTCCATTTGAAACCCCAAAGCCAACGAAACTAATGGAAAAGATTCTTTCGTTAAAGAATAATCCAAACACCATTGTATTAGACTCTTATGCTGGTACTGGGTCAACTGCACATGCAGTTTTGAACTTAAATAAAAGGGATGGTGGTAATCGGAAATTTATACTTATTGAACTTGAAGATTATGCAGAAGATATTACCGCAAACAGAGTAAAGAAAGCAATACAAGGGTATGAATACATTGGAAATAAAAGGACAATACTTAAAAGCTATTCTGTAAACCTCACAAATCTGAAAAAATCGAAGAAAATAATTGAGGAATTTGAATTGTATAAATTGAATGAAAAGTATTCAAATGTAACGCTCGAATCTGACAATGGGAATATAGCTATTATTGGTGAAGAAAGTATTTCGGGAATGACGGAAGGAACAGGTGGTAGTTTCGATTTTTACGAATTAGGAGCACCTATTTTCAACGAAGACCAAAACCTGAATGAAGAAGTTGGCGAGCAAAAAATACGGGAATATATCTACTATACAGAAACCAAACAACATCTTGAAAAAGAACAAGTAGCGGAACAGAAATACTTGCTTGATAATTATAACAATACAGGCTATTATTTCTATTACGAAAAGGAAAAGTTCACTACTTTAAGTGTTGATACTTTGAATATTGTAACGGAAATAGCAGAACAATACCTGATTTATGCCGACCATTGCTTGCTCGACAAGGATTATATGATGGCACGAAACATTATTTTCAAAAAAATACCACGAGACATAAAGCGATTCTAATATGGAAATGAAATCATATCAGCAGGGCGTAATAAACGATTTATCAGATTTTATTGCAGAACTGGAAAAGACAGAACAATTAAATGCTGCTTTCTCACGGTTTTGGGAAAGTAAAGGAATTGTTTTGCAAACATTGGAAGATAAACATTTAAAACCGTACGATAATTCGATTAAAGGTATACCGCGTGTTACAGTGAAAGTTCCTACTGCCGGAGGTAAAACGTTTATAGCATGTAATGCACTGAAGCCCATTTTCGACAGTTTTCCTCCCGAAAATTTGAAAGTTGTTGTCTGGTTTGTACCTTCCGATACAATTCTGAAACAAACTTATAATAGACTTAACGACCCGAGTGATCCATATCGTCAGAAGATTGACAGTCATTTTGGAAGTGCAGTAAAAGTGTATAATAAAGAAAATTTGTTGTTTGGACAAGGATTTAATCCTGTGGAAGTGAAAGAACAACTCAGCATTTTGGTATTAAGTATTCAGTCATTTGTTGAAACCGTTCGACAAGGTGCACCACGTGCCTATCGCCAAAATGAAAACCTTGCGGAATTTCCCAAAACATTTCAATATCCACATAAATTGCTACCCGATATTGACGAAACAGCATTGATTCAAGTTATCTCACAATTAAATCCGGTAATAATAATTGACGAAAGTCATAATTTTGAAGCTGATTTACGAATTGACTTGCTCAACAACATCAATCCGAGCTTTATTTTTGATTTAACTGCTACACCTCGTGATAAAGGAAATATCATAAGTTTTGTAGATGCTATGAAGTTGAAAAAGGACAACATGGTTAAATTACCCATTATTGTTTACAACCAACCAGATACGAATGAAGTGATTACCAGTGCTATTCAACTTCAGAAAACACTTGAAGCGAGAGCAAAAATAGAAGAAGCAGAAGGTGGGAAATATATTCGTCCTATCGTGTTGTTTCAGGCACAACCTAAAAGTAATGATGACAATGTAACATTTGAAAAAATCAAAACCCAATTAGTTGAAATAGGTATTCCCGAACATCAAATAAAAATAAAAACAGCACAAAAAGATGAAATTAAGAATATCAACTTAATGAGTCGTGATTGTGAAATTCGTTTTATCATTACAGTAAATGCACTGAAAGAAGGTTGGGACTGTCCTTTTGCATATATTTTGGCATCTTTGGCAAATAAAACCTCCTCTATTGATGTTGAACAAATTTTGGGTAGAATACTTCGTTTGCCATATGTCACAAAACACAAACAAGATTTATTAAATCTATCATACGTTTTTACTTCGTCTGCTAACTTTTTAGCTACTCTTGAACGTATTAAAGCCAGTTTGAACAATGAGGGCTTTAGTTCAAAGGATTTTAGATCAAAAAATAACTATGTAGAAGTTGAATCTACACCTATCTCACAACCATTAGGTAATCCAGATTTATTTAGTAACCCTGAAAATGGAACAGGATTAAATAACGAGCTCACAATAAATTCAGAAATTGAAATTAATGTTGAAACTATTAAGGAGTTAACTGAGCTGGAAAAATCACAAAATCAAACAGATGAATTGATTGATTTTGCAATTAATACAAACGAAACATATACGCAAACAATTGAAGAACTTGAAAAAGAAGAAAATTTAATACCATCTGAATTAATGGACAAAATAAAATCATATCCAATTGTAGAGTCGTTAAAAAACGAGGTAAAAGGAATAAAACTTCCATCCTTTCATAAAAAAGTCATTCAAACTTCAGTTTTTGAAACTGGTGGCACATATATTCCGTTGACAAAGAAATTATTGCTCGATGGTTTCAATTTGAGTATAGAAGACCATAAAATAGAGTTTACGAGAACATCTTCGTTGATGTATGAAATTGATTTGGTTGAAGGACGTAAGGATGAATATGTACCTGAATATAGGAAAGTTGCCGATGGAGTAAAAGATGTTTTTGTTGAATATATAAGTACATTGTCACCCGAAGGAAAAATAAATCAATTAGCAAATCGTTTGGCTCAACAGGTTAGGAGTAACGATGAAATAGTGGAACCTCAGATTATTGAATATATCAAAAAAACAATCGAAGGACTAAATAGTGAAAAAATAGCAGAAATATCAGGAGATATATATTTCTTCTCAAATCTTGTTAAATCAAAAATCCAGTCATTAACCGATAAATATGCAGAAAAACAATTTGAAACTTTACTTGCCAAAGGTACTGTTATTTGTAAGGAAACCTATGAGTTTCAAAAGAAAATCAGCCCAAACAAAACAGTGCAGGGGATTACTAAAAACTTGTATGTAGAAGAAGGCGAAATGAATGATTTCGAGAAAAAAGTAATTAATGAAGTGGCTAATTTGGATAGCGTGGTTTTTTGGCATCGTAATTTGGAAAGAGGAAAAGGATTTCAATTAAATGGATTTATAAATCATTATCCAGATTTCATTGTGAAAATGAAAAATGGTATGATAATCTTAATTGAAACAAAAGGAGACCACTTAGATGGTTCGGATAGTTCACAAAAAATACGTCTTGGTAAAGAATGGGCTAATAAAGCAGGTGAAAACTATCGCTATTTTATGGTTTTTAATACTGCCAAATTAGATGGTGCAAAATCAATAGGTGAATTATTAGATATATTGAAAGTAATGAAATAAGGATTTAAAAATATTTGTTTGTATTCTTAATTTAATGTAGATTTGTTGCGGTATTTAAAAACAATGAGACTACAATCTAACCTACTATGGATCAATCTTTATTCCCCGAATACAAACCGGTTGGTTTTACAAAGCCCTCAATGGTTTTGTATGTGGAAGACAGCTACAACCCTGAACTAAACGAATTCATTAATTCCAACTTCAAGCAAATTGTTGATACTTTTAATTCAAAAGATATTGACTTTTGTTACTTACCTTATTTGTTGCGTAACGAGAACTATCAGGCGGTTGTAAACTATAATCGTCCTTACCTGCAACATGATTTATACAATGATTCTGTAGCAGAAGTTTATAGCAAAGTAAAACAACTTCTTGTTCAACCTTTTCAAGGGTCAGGGTTGGTATGGATAGAATCTGATAACAGTTCTTCAACACCTGCCATTGGCTTTCAACTCATTGAAGATAAATCATTGTTTGACCAGTTTAATTTGGCTGCTACGGCTATTTATGAACTAAATGATGAAAAGGAGTTACGGGAATCAGATAACCAACCTTCATATAAACGCACACTCAGAGAGCCAAAGGCGAATTATAAATTTGAAGATGAATTAGTTGAAGAAGAATCTAAACCATACGATAACGGTATCCGTTTTCATATTGTACGGGAAAATGATGCCGATGCTGAATTTGACGAACAAGCGTATAAATTAGCAGATGAAATTAGAGAAAAGATAAGACAATTAAAAGAATCCGGTTCATTAACTCTGATTGGTGATATCTTGGATGAAATACAAGGAGCAGCCAAAAAGCTCAGCACGGTTTTTATTACCAACGATTACCGTATTTTCTTGAAAGATTACGACATGAAAGAAGTCGTAATGTCGCCTTTACCGAAAAGTGTTTTTATCCTTTTCCTGCGTCACCCCGAAGGGATTTTATTCAAGCAACTTTCAAATTATCACGACGAATTACTTTCCATTTACCGGAATATTACCGTACATGAAAACATAGATAGGGTTATGGAAAGTATTCGTGCCTTGACTGACCCATTGAACGACTCCATAAACGAAAAATGCTCCCGCATTCGGGCTGCATTCCTTGAAGTGATTGCTGAGAATTTAGCTCAACACTATTACGTTACCGGAAAGCGAGGCGAACCAAAAAAGATTATCTTAGATAGAAACTTCGTTGAATTTCAAAAATAACTTTTCAAACTGAAATCTCTGCAACCCTTGTAAAAGTCCTAACCGCTTTTAAATACCACCTATTTTTGTGTCATTATTCATTTAAACCCACAAAAATATGGAAACTAAGCACTTAAAAATTGTTTTTATCATTGACGAAAGCGGCTCTATGCAAGGCAGCAACTCCGATGTAATTGGAGGATTCAATAGTTTTATCGAGAAACAGAAAACGGAGAACAAGGGAAAAATTACCGTTTCACTCTACAAGTTCAACAATTTGGTAACTCAGGTTATTAGCAATAAATCGGCAGCAAAAGTACGAAATCTCACTAATGAAGATTATACGCCAAGTGGCTTCACTGCTTTGTACGATGCCATTGGTCAGGCAATTCACGAAACGGACAAACAACTTTCCGCCAAGCTCGAAAAACAAAGGCCTGATAAAGTGATAGTAGTTATTATTACCGATGGTCAGGAAAACGCTTCAAAAGAATTTTCGGCTACAGCCATAAAATCTTCTATCTCTACCCATGAAGAATTGTTACATTGGAGTTTTATTTTTCTGGGAAGTGGGTTGGATAACTTTCAGGATGCCGAAGCAATGGGCATTAAAAACAGAGCCAATGCTCCAGCTTGGAAATTGAAAAAGAATATCGATCATGTTGCGGAAAGTAGCATCATGTTTTGTATGTCACCCGAAACGGATGAAAAAGAAATAATTGAGAATTTAGTATCAGATTTGAACGACGATAAAAAATAACAATTATGGCAACAATAACGATAAGTCACGAAGAGTTGTTCAAATTATTGAACATGATGAAACCTTTTGTAAAGAAATACACCAAGAAAAAGGCAATGGGAATAATGCTTGAAGTTTCAATTGAAAAGGGAGCAATATCTATGTCAATTCCAAATTGTAATATGAATTCCAAATGTGAGACCAAAGGATCAGGAAAATTTAGTATGCAATTTCAGTACTTTTATGAGGTAATTAAAGTCGCAAATGACAAAATGGTTACTATTAGTACTGCTGAGAATAAAATCACAGTTGGTCAAACAAGTTTCAGAGTTCTAACCTAAATCAATACAATCATGTCAAGAAACACAAATATCAGCGAAATCTTATTTCCGGTAGAATGTAAGCCGGTATATTTAGAAAATCAACGGAATCCTATTCACGGTTTCAAAGCTATTACTGCTGCAATCCCGGAGAAAGGAGAAGTTACATTTTCAGTGGTTTCAAATAACTACGAATTAATTTCCAATGCTGAAGCATTGGAAATGGGTAAAACTATTCATAAAAAACTATTTCCAGATGCAACTTCCAATAGTTTTGAAATTTTTAATATAATTTCACCTGATACCAAATCATTTTGTCAGATTGATATAATAGATAAAAACTATGCTTTAAATATCTGGGAGAAAGAAGTATATTTGCCTTTTATTCGTATTCAAAACAGCTATAACCGAACCCGAATGTTGAAATTTGATATTGGTTTTTGCAGGAAGTTATGTGATAATGGAGTTATTTTTGAGCAAGGTACTGTTTCAGTCAATTTCAGACATACCAAAACCAGTTTCAAAGGAATGGATATAAATAAAATAGATGTAAGTCATTTAAAAAATCTGGAAGAAGACTTTATTAAAAAAGCGAATAAAAGCACAAAAATAAAAATACCAGGCAAATACTTCATTCCGCTTGCAGCTAAGGTGCTAAATCGTAATTTCAATCTTAAAGAAAAAAACGAACAAAAACGTCAAATAATTCTTGAAAAACTAAATGAATTTATCTTACAAATTGAATTGTATTCCGACCGCTATATAAATACTGAGAATATGGGTGAAACGGCTTATGCTTTCTTTAATGTTATAACCGATTATGCAAGTAATAATGATAAACTACAGGCAAATGCAATTAATGGTTTACAGTCAAGTTGCGGTATTTGGTTGAATTTGATTGAATCAAAAGTATCTGAACCTAAATTTAGTTGGGAAATTGAAGTTAAAGATTATCAATACTTGAATGACAGTAAAGAATTCAAACTATAAAATGGAAAAAGCCCTTGAATGGTTAGAAATTACCCCTACCTTGTGAGTATCATTCAAACCAACTAATAGCTTAATTGTAAAACTCGATTAAATATCCAAACAGCAGACCAATTCCGCTGAGGTTGAATATCTAATCAAGTAAGACACAAAAGTACATAAAGTTTTGAAAAACAAAATACCCAAATGGACAAAGAACTAAAACCGAAATGGATAACAGACGAACAATGGGAAGCGAATCCCAATATTTATCATTGGGAACAATCACTGGAAGCGATGCGGTCGCTAAAACAATTACAGAATCAACCTATACCAACCAGAGAACAAGTAATTCAGCAACAGCGACAAGCTCTGATAAACGCTGGTCTAAGCACGAAGGACTTCGACAGCTTGCACAAATAGCTTTTGAGAATGGTGCATGGATTGAAAGTATTACAGACCTGACAGAAGGCGATAGTATAAATAATGGAACTGAAAACACCGTTTATCTATCCAAAGATGGAAGAAACGTAATCAAAGTAAACAATTTTTTCTTCTTAAACAAATATGATTTTGAATTCACTCACACCAGAGATTTAAGATACTTCTTCAAAAGAATTTTAGTTCACAATCTTTTATTCCCTGATGTCTCCTATAAAATAATTGGCTTTACCAAAGACTTTTACGATCAGACTTGTGCAGTATTACAGCAGTCATACATTCCAAACTATGAATATGCAATCAGGGAAAAAATTGATTCCGAATTAGAAAAAATGGGATTTATTAAAACCGTTTTAGGGGAAGGAATAAACAAAGGATTAAACGGATTTACTAATGGAATTTATGAACTTACCGATGCAAGACCTCAAAATGTATTACAGGATGAGAATGGGAAACTGCATTTTATTGATTTGGATATAAGTAGAATTTTAATTTTATGAGAAAAAAATCATTCATTGCTTTTGAGGGTATAGATGGAAGCGGTAAAAGTACTCAGGTTAAACTCTTGGTGAACAAATTAAAAGAGGAAGGACACAAAGTGTATTGTACTTCCGAACCAACTGACCGTCCAATAGCTGCAATGATTCGTGATATCTTTCAGCACAAAATGGAAGCCGACCACCGTACTATTGCAGGTTTATTTATTGCCGACCGTTTAGATCATTTGCTAAATAAATCAACAGGAATTTTAAAGAAATTAGACGAAGGTTACACCGTAATAATTGATAGATACTATTTTTCCTCTTATGCGTATCAAGGTGTTCACATGTCATTAGATTGGGTTATAGAAGCCAATAAACAAAGTGCAGATTTACTTCGTCCTGACCTCAATATATTTATTGATATTGAACCTGACATTGCTATACAAAGAATCAATAAAGGGCGTGAAATAATTGAGCTTTATGAAACAAAAGAAAATCTCACCAATGTTCGAAACAAATTTTTTGAAGCGTTTGAAAAACAAAAAGAGCTAGAAAAAATATTTATTACTGATGGCAACCGAAGTCATGATAATATAGCTTGTGATATTTGGAGAAAAGTTTCAGAAATACTTTAAAATAAAATATTTTGATTTAATCTGAAGAGTTTCTATCATAAAAAAATAGCGGCCTGGAACTACCCAGACCTCAAATTGTGTTTAACCCACCAACGGCAAACCGTAGGAAAGTGATACAAAGATATGTTTTATTTTCAGATACTCAAAACAGCTCAAAAAACAGAGTACTTTTCCACATAATGTTCCCTAATTTGTCCTCTAAGTTAAAAACGCCAAACTATCTATTTTATAATCAGGCGTTTTAATATTAATAACGTTGTCTTACTAAGATTCGAACTTAGACAGGCAGATCCAGAAACTGCAGTGCTACCATTACACCATAAGACAATATATTATTAGGAATTGGATTGCAAAAGTACAATAACTTTTCAAACTGACAAAGTGATTTTGAATAAATTAAGAAGCCAATTATTGTCTGTATTTAAAAAAACAGGCTTTCCAATTTGGAAAGCCTGTTCAGATTATCTGACTAAAATCGTTTATTTATCTTACAATTGAGGTCCCGAAGGAATCAATGCTTTGGCTGCATCATTGTCACAGTATTGTTCGAAATTCTTGATATATTTAGCAGCAAGTGATTTTGCTTTCGCTTCCCATTCGGTAACATCGGCATAGGTATCACGTGGATCAAGAATGCCAGCCTCAACATTGTTCAATGCTTTCGGAGCAACCAAATTCAAAACAGGAACTTTGATAGTTTCTGCTTTTTCGATTGAACCATCGATAATTGCATCGATAATTGCACGTGTATTTTTCAACGAAATACGTTTTCCTGTTCCGTTCCATCCGGTGTTTACCAGGTAAACTTTTGCACCGTGTTCTTTTGCTTTACCAATCAAGGTTTTAGCATACATAGTTGGGTGCAACGTAAGGAATGCCTCACCAAAGGCCGGAGAGAAAGAAGGAACCGGCTCAGTGATACCACGTTCAGTTCCGGCTAATTTTGAAGTAAAGCCTGACAGGAAGTGATATTGAGCTGATTGCTCGTCCAAAATTGATACCGGAGGCAATACACCAAATGCATCAGCCGACAGGTAAATAATTTTTGATGCATGTCCTGCACGTGAAGGAGATACGATTTTGTTGATATGATAAATTGGGTAAGAAACACGTGTGTTCTCTGTTTTAGATGCAGCTGTAGAGTAATCAGGCGTACCATCAGCATTTACAGTTACATTTTCCAATAAAGCATCACGACGAATAGCTCTCCATATATCTGGTTCTTTGTCTTTCTCCAAATCAATTACTTTAGCATAGCAACCACCTTCGTAGTTAAATACGCCATTATCATCCCAACCGTGCTCATCGTCACCAATCAGGTAACGTTTTGGGTCAGCTGAAAGTGTAGTTTTACCTGTTCCAGACAAGCCAAAGAAAATAGCAACATCACCATCAGCACCTACATTGGCAGAACAATGCATAGATGCAATTCCGCGTAATGGAAGGTAATAGTTTTGCAATGCAAAAATACCTTTTTTCATTTCACCACCGTACCAGGTACCACCGATAACCTGCATTTTGGTAGTCAGGTTAAACAAGGTAAACACTTCAGAGTTCAAACCTTGTTCTTTCCAGTTCGGGTTAGATGTTTTTGAACCATTCAAGGTTACGAAATCAGGCTCACCGTAGTTTGCCAGTTCGTAATGCGAAGGCCGGATAAACATGTTAGTCACAAAGTGAGCTTGCCATGCTACTTCCATGATAAATCGTACTTTCATACGGGTATCTTCATTTGTACCACAAAAAGTATCTACTACATACAATTTTTTTGCAGAAGAAAGTTGTTTGGTAACCAGGTCTTTACAGTGGTCAAAAACCTCCGGAGTTGTTGGGCGGTTAATTGTTCCATCCCACCAAAGATGCTCATCCGTCACTGCATCTTTTACGAAAAATTTATCTTTAGGTGAACGACCGGTGAATTTACCAGTGTCAACCGACACAGCGCCTGATGTAGTTACTACTCCTTTTTCAAAACCTTCGTTTGCAGGGTCAATTTCTGCCTGAAACAATTCTTCGTAAGTTGGATTGTGAACAATTTCGAAATTGCCCGAAATGCCATACTTTGATAAATCTAAATTTGCCATTGTTTAAAATTAAATGATGTTATATTATTTTTCTATCTCTTTTGAATTAAAAAAAAATGCATTTTTTGACGGTACAAAAGTACTATTTTTTTTTGTTGTACGAAATCAATTAAAGAAATATTTCCTTATTCCTGTATATTTTTTCATTTGTACCAATAATATACAAATCCTAAGCGTGCAAATTGTTGGAAAACAGATATTTATAAGATTGCTGACTTTTGCAGCCTGGAAGGAACTATCAAAATAATACTAGTAATTGAAAAGAAAATGCTTGATTCAGTATTCTGTGGAAACAAAATAATGTATACTGATGTATATTTATACATAATGCTCGATGAAAATGAAATGAAAATAAAAAAAACACCAATTCTCACGAACTAGTGTTTTTCCACATTGCTGAAAAAAACAGCATTGACAAATCATAAATTCACTATGTTCAATTTCGATTTGTTTTCATATTTAGGAATTGCAGAGCCACTTTCTGAAAGCCATACCGCATGGCGGTTCAGAACTTAATTTTAAAGTCAAATTATTCGAGTCAATAATATTTTTATTTATTAATTTCTTCTCTGAAATGCGTAGAGATTTATCAATTATTTCTGATGCATTAGCCTGTTCTTCAAATAGTTGAATTTTAGTGTCTATCAGTGCTTTGCTTAATTCATATCCATATGAAATATTGACATCAAGCTTATTTAATGTCGGATTCCACATCTTATTTATGATAGCACCTTTTATTATTGGGCTTAATGTTAACAAGTTGGTATTTACCTCACTCCCTGAAGCAAGTAATTCTACTACTTTTTGGTTGAATGAATTAATAAGTTCTAAAGCATTTTCCTTGGATATTTCCTTATTATTTTTCAATAACTCATCAATTATTTCAGAAACACCATATTTTCCATTCAGGATAACTTGTGCATAAAAATCATTTGCTTCCCTTGTCAAAGGATTTTTCTTTAGTTTAGCTTTTATAAATGTTTTCATACCATCTATTTTTATTTCAAAAATTTAAACAAGCTACATAAATTACGGAGCAGAACCCAATCCGCCCCGTAATTAGTCAATTACAATTGAAAATCTCCGCTAAGTTTTGTCGTACCGTACGAAACTTTCAAACTGTATTTTCCACTACTCAATCCATTAACAGGGATTATCACTTCAGAAGTACTGAATGTGTCAACCACGGTTGAATAAACCACGTTCCCGCTTTCAGCCACTATGGAAACATAAGCTGTACCAACTGTAGCTCCGAAATCAACGATTAATTCTGTTCCTACCACATCGGCTGTTACAGCAATATAGCTTGAAGTAATAGTAGAAGAAGATGTTTTAAATTTCGTCATACTACTCATTGCAGGGCTTAATGGAAGTGTTCCAGTACCCGGATCATCTTTTTTTAGAACAATGTCAGCAAAAACAAACTGATTTGAAAACACACACAAACACAAAATGAAAAGACCTGAGAATTTAAACTTTTTCATACAAATAATTTTTAGTGAGTTAAACCTGGAATTTACCCGAAGCATTAAAATGGTACTTCTTCAAGTTGCTAAGTTAGACACAGCAATACAAATCCCCAAATTTTGTGGCAAAAAAAAGTGCGACAAGCCGTTTTTTATATAGCTGATATGTAGCACATTATGTGTGGACAAATAGGAAAAAGTGGGACAAGGGAAAATTGAACAATTTAAACTGTTAAATATTTGTCAATTTCATACAGTCCGATTTGGAGAAACAAAGAAAAGTAAATTAATTATCTTCAGATAAATTTAGAAGTAATTGTTCAAATTCTGTAGTTGTACTAAGCTGGAGTTTTTGGGTCATGCGTTGTTTCATTTTATATAAACTCCTTTGTTGACATTCCAGAAGAACGATCATTTCGTTGGTAGGTACATTCAATAAGAATAGGCAACACCACATTATCTCCTTATGATTAATTTCAGGACTAAGGGTTTCCAATTCTGTAACTAAGTTGTTGAATGTTTTATTCATCAGTTTTTTAAAGGCATCCCAGTCGTCAAGTTGAAGTGAAGTATTGAATAATTCTTTATAAATAAGTTCACGCTCCTGTAAATTGGCTTTTTTATAGGCAGCAGCCTGCAACGTTCTGTTTTCTTGAATTTTATGGATTAAACTATCTTTTAAAAAAAGCTGTTTTTCTGATAATTTTTCTTCAGTTTTTTCTAATTGTATTTGTTTGTTTCGGCTTCTGTTGCGTAATGTAAATACGATACTCAGACTTGTAAGTGTAATTAATAAAATAATAATAGCAAGTATAATTAGGGATTGTCGGGATTTACTTATAGCACTGCTTGTTTGATGCAAATCTTCGAGAACCGATGTTTTTGTTTGAGCTTCTATTTTTCGGACAGAATCTGTACATTCCTGAAATTTAGACATGTAGGCTGCCATTTCTTTTAAATCACCTAAGCTATATCTCGAATTTGCTAAAATTCTGTAACATTCTCGCTTTGTTATAAAGTTTGCCGGATATTTCAATGAGTTCAAGGCATAAACCGTGGCTAAGTCATATTTATTGGTGTCAAAATATAAATCAGCAAGAATATAATTACGAATGGCATAATTACTCCCTTTAGAAGGAAATTTTAAGCTTTCACGAATAAAGTATTCAGCCGAATCAAATCGCTTGGCATTATAAAAATTAATTCCAATCTCCTGATATGCACTACCGTGAAGAAAGGAGTCTTTACTTGATAATAATGTTTTAGTAAAATAATACCTTGCAGTTTTATAATCTTTTAGTAAGCGATACATACGCCCAATATCCAACATTTTATTATTAGCACTAATTGAGTCACCTCCTTTTACAAAAAACCCGAACGATTTTAAATGTTTAGTGAGTGCTGCTTGAAAATCTGTTTGAATAGCACATATATCACCTAAATCCGAATAAATTTTTCCTAACAATTCAAAATCTTTATTTTGTATAATGTCTAATGATTTAAGATACAATACTGTCGCTTTATCAAATTGCTGCGCACTTTTATATAATCGGGCTTTATAATAATACGCAATAGCCAAATGAACATTATCATTCGATTGTTCGTAAAACCTGACTGAAAAATTAACCACTGAATCGGGTTGGAGTGTTTTGCCGCTTTTATCTAATGCCTGAAAAAGAAGGATTCCGTATAACGCACGATCCGCATTAAGGAATGATTGGTTGGGATGCATTTGTTGCAAAATATATAATGCTGAATCAGGGTTGGAGTCCAAAATTTTCTGGGCTGTTTTCATCTCATTCGGCATGAGTGAACAACCTATCAGCAAAAAGCTCAACAAAAAGTTCAGAAAACAAACTTTTAATTTCATGCTCGTTTCATGTAATCGTTGAAAAAAATAAAAATTTGATTGCAAAACTACAAATTAATTTTAGTAATAAACTGAGAAAATATACGAAACTATAGATATTCTTGTATTATAACTTGAATTTTCAATTGAATAATTTAACAGGAAAGATTCTATTAAGCCACAGCCAGAGTAAATATGCTCACTTTGATTCCTTCTGTTTTAAGCAAAGCACTGACGCAGGCTTCAAGAGTAGAACCGGTTGTCAGAACATCATCTACCAATAATATATGCTTTCCCGCTAAAGTCGCAATATCGGTACATTCAAAAATTCCTTCGGTGTTTTCGTAGCGTTCAAAAACCGACTTCTTGGTTTGGGTTGTGTTTTCTTTATTGCGAACCAGAGTAGTAATGTCTTGTGGTTTCTCTAAAATTTCCGACAATCCTTTGCCTATCCATTCGCTCTGATTGTATCCGCGTTTTTTGTATTTTTCAGGATGTAACGGAACCGGTATAATCACATCAACTGACATGAAATCTTCCGATTCCAATAAATCAACCGCTGCATATTGGCCAATTTTCCAACCAATTTCCTTATTTCCTTTGTATTTCAGTGCATGGAGTAATTTTTGGAATGAAGAACCTTTCTGAAAAAAGAAAAAAGCTGTTGCTCTGTGTATCGGAACTTTTCCCCAAAAACGTTTTTCAATGGGGTTATCGGGATGACAGTGATAGTTGGTTTTGGGAATGGAACATAGACACGATAGGCAGATATGTTGCTCACTTTTGAGAAGATTCTCACCACAAACAACACATAAATTGGGATATAATAAATTGAAAAAATGTTCCCAGAGATGGATGTTTTTCATACTAATTTCCAAACTTTAGGTAGAAAGATTAATAACCCTACAATCGCTGCAATAAGTGCACTTACTAAAACAGCACCGGCAGCAATGTCTTTACCGTTGCGGGCTAGCTCATGTTGTTCTGGGGAGAATAAATCAATCACGTTTTCAATGGCCGTATTCATCATTTCGGCTGTAAAAACCAACCCAAAACAGAACAGGCAGGCAAGCCATTCTGGAACACTAATTTGAAAATAAAACCCAGCCATAAGGACTAATAATGCCACAGCCAAATGAATCTTCATATTGGCTTCATTACTGATTACCAGCCAAATTCCACGGCCGGCATAACCAAAACTTTTTATACGCTTTTTCATACTGTTATTTGATTAAATGTGATTGCAAATTACGTGAAAAATTTGCGAATGCTGACTACAAATTGCAAAAAAAATCCGACGAATCTGGTTGATTGTCGGATTTTATATTAAAATGAAAAAATTGTTTCTGATTAGCTAACCTTAACACGACCCAGATAAGATCCGTCACGTGTATCAATTTCAATCGTTTCGCCTTCGGTAATAAATAAAGGAACACGAACAGTAGCACCAGATTCAACAGTAGCCGGTTTCAAGGTGTTGGTAGCAGTATCACCTTTCATTCCAGGTTCGGTATAGGTAATTTTCATTTGAACTTTTACCGGCATATCAGCGTACAGTACCGTATCGGTAGATCCATCCGAAACCACTTCTATAATCATTCCTTCGAGTAGAAAATCTACGCCATTAATAAGGTTTTTGCTTATAGGATGTTGGTCGTATGTTTCCTGATTCATGAAAATAAAATCTTCGGCTTCTTTATAAACGAATTGATAAGGGCGACGTTCTACGCGCACATCTTCAAGCTTTTCGCCGATATTAAAACGACGTTCAATAACGCGACCATCAACTACATCTTTGAGGGTGGTACGCATAAATGTATTGCCTTTTCCTGGCTTTACATGGAGAAATTCAACCACAAAATACAACTTTCCATCCATCCGGATGCAGGTTCCATTTTTGATATCTTGAGCATTCATCATGAAGTAAAATTTTAAAAATTAGTGTATTGAGTGCAAAAGTACAATTATTATTCTAGATATCAAAACTGCTTGAATGACAGTGTCTTGTTACTAAACCGAACATTTACGGACTACGTTCAATAAGGGAAGAGAATTATTATACTTTTCTGTAAACCTCATTAAACGGAACACGGAATCTTTCACCCCAGATACCTTTGTTCCCATTTCTTATTCCGCATGAAATTACCATATTTATCTCTGCCCCACGTGGCAGTCCAAGCAGTTTCTTCACACGTATTCCATCAAATCCCTCAAGAGGACATGTGTCGTATCCTTCATTAGCCATAGCTATCATAAAGGTCTGAGCTGCCAAACCACAGCTCTTATGAATCACAACACGAGTATCTGCTTCAGATACAGTGGTAATAATAGGTCGGAATACATGTATGATATGAACAATTATTTTACGGATTACTCCCAGCAAGCCGAAAAACCGACCATAAATAAACGGCATTACTTTTCCATAATAAAGTTCCCTTCCTTTTATGCGCTTTTGCTGACGTTCAGCAGGACTGTTTCGGATAATATTTTCTTTTTCAAACACCAGAATATCTTTTGCTCTTTTGCGGAACAGGTCGCGTCGGGTTACAAATACTACGGCCTGTTGTGCAGTTGAGGTTGCGCTTTGATCGAGGCAGAAATGTGATAGTTTCTGAAGCTCTTCTTTATCAACGATGTGGTAAAATTCCCACAATTGCATATTCGAACTGTTAGGCGCTAAAGTCGCGAGTTCAATACAATGTTTTACTTTATCGGTATCCAGCTCTTTAGCCGGATCATAGTTCCTCACCGAACGGCGAAAATTTAATACTTCTTCCAGATTCATATTTAATATTATTTTTTTATACCCAGTTAAACGTATTTGAACAACATCTTGTTTGCCGACACCTTATTATTTCTTACAGGATAAGTCAATACTATTCAAGTTATCGCTTCCCTGTCGTTTGTAACAATGGTATTTACAGCTTTTACTCCCTTACAAAAAAGGGAGAATGCAAGTGTGATTTTTTTGTAGTTGCTATTTTTTAATTGGCTGCCATTGGTATGCACCAATATCGGGTTTATTGCCTGTCAGGCGGTTATTTCCATTCAGGTCGAGCGGAAATTGTGTAGCCACTGCAAGGTCAGCTTTGCCACGCACCGGTGAAACGGAATCAGGCATAAAGTTGAAGTAAGTTTTCTTTTCGTAGTCGTAGCGAATACTTTTGAAAAGGGTATCTTTTCGGTTATACCAACGAATGTTGCTAAATTGTGGTAATTTCAGCGAATCGGTTTTGCGGATATAACAATGATCGAAAACACCTTTATATTGGTCGAGAAAGCGGCTGGCCAGACTAAATTCATTTTCATAATTTCCACTGATAATACAGTTTCTGAAAATAGTTTCCATGGGTGAAACGCGATTTAGATTCATTATCATCACGGCTGGTTTTTTATCACGTGAAGTATGAGGTACAGTATTATTATCGAAATAATTGGCAATGGTACTTTGCAAAAAAGTGTGTTTTCCTCCACTCAGATAAACGCTGTAACTACTGGTGTTCGAAATCTCGGAGTTCGTAACCAGCACATTTCCATTCTGTACCACCAGACCGTAAACCATAAAATTATGGATGCGGCAATCGGCAATTTCAAGGTTCGGGACAGTATTGCGGTCGTTGTTTGAATAATATATTCCCACATAACCGCTGTTCATGTTGACATGCTGTAACAAGTGATTACCGCCGTTCCATAGTAAATATACACCTCCCCACTGACCGGCTACATTATTATATGGAAATGGTGTGGCAAACTTGATATTATCCAGTCGGTCACCCCGCATGATAATGGGACTATCTGCAGTTCCTTCTGCTTTCAGATTGCCATAAATCATCATATTGGCATTATTGTGGAAATACAGTTTACAACCAGCTTTCAGGGTCAGGGTTTTAGCACTATCTAAAGTCAGATTGCCGAAAATCAGGTAGGGTTTCTCAGCTGTAAGGGTTGAATCGCTGAGAATTCGTTTGTTTCGCAACACTTTCATATCCTGACCGAAAGCCTGAAGTTTTACGTTTTGAATTGTTCCGTTAGTTTGGAAAACAATAGAATCCTGGATAAAAACAGGTGAATCGACATTTTGTGGATTTACCGTTACCGCCACAAAAATAAACATACTGTCATTGGCACGAATCGTAATGTTGTTGAATTGATTTTCGGCATTCAAACTTCCATCCACATTGATTCTGAACGAGGAGTTTTTGCCACCTGCAATACCTAAATGACTTATATTCAATGCTAAATTATTGCGGTTGTAAATCATTATTTTCGAAGTAGCGCTACCAACAGTCGTAAAAACAGTATCGAAAGACAGAGTATCTGTGGAGAAAGTCAGCTTGTCTTTTGGGTTGGTCGAAATCAATTCATCGTTGCACGACGAGAAAGTGATCGTAAGAATAACGGCCATAAAAGCAAAGCAACGAAAGATAAATCGGGTTGGAAATGACTGCATATTTTAAAAGCGAATTTTTCAGATAAATGGATTACGGTTCAATTTTACTGCAAATTTACGTCAAAAGATTACTTTATCATAATAATGGGCTATATTTGTATTTTAAATTTTAAACGTTACCCCTATGGCTAGTCGAAGAAAACTGAAAAACACCCTGAAATTTGTTTCATCGGAACTGATTACCGATATTTATTTTCGCTGCCTGATGTCAAAGTCTATTGAAGATCAGAAAGTTGAGAATCTAGTGGTTGAAATCATGGATTTAACCCATCAATTCGTGTTGCGCACCAACCGCCCTGATGGCAAAGACAATCCCAAAATTGTAAAAGCCTATTTCCGCAAACTTTACTCCGACTGGCAAGTAGCTATGGATAAGGTTGTCAAAGAAATTGAAAAACTCTAAGCTAACAAAGAAACAATCGTTACCCCGCTTGTTTCTTTTGTTTTAATACACTTTTATCACTCAAAATTAAATGCTAACGTCAGCATATGCGAAGTAAGACGGGTTAAGGGTATAGTCAGAAATTGTTGTTTATCATTAGCTACTGTTCCGTGATTCGGGTTATACATATTATTAAATCCAATGGAGTATTTCAGTTCCGGACAAAGTTTAAAAAACGAGAAATAAATATCACATCCCGCTCCAAATTCAGTAAAAAAATCCAACGGTTTGAGTAATACCGGACTACCCTCGTTTGTTGCCAAATCATAGGATGCACCAGCCCCCCAAATAACATAAGGACGTATATTCCCTGCTCGCTCGGCACTATATTTAAGGTAAAAAGGCAAACTAACCGGAAGTGATTGAACAACAAGTGATTTCGTGCTGGAGTTACTAAAAGAATAGGTTAACTCGCGTGCTCCAAAATGTAAAGCAGGTGTAAAACGCAGATTCAAATAACGGTTCAACCGCAGATCTGTTATTATTCCAACTGAAAATGTTGGATTTAGACTGGAAACTCTGACCGAGTCTGCCGGTGACACTGCAAAATCCATCGTTCCCAACCCAAGCGAAAACCCAAAATGAATTGGTTTTTGGTCAACATAAGGCAGATTTCCCTGTGCAACCATCGATGGCACGAAACCACACACAAATGATATGCTGATTATTAGTTTTTTAAATCGTCGAATTCTCATGTTAGCAAAACGTTTGTAGAGTACAAACGTAAAAAAAAAATGATTATTGCACAATAGTTGAGGGTCGATACTAAAAAAAGGTTGTTTCCAAAGAAACAACCTTTTCAATCTGTTTAGTTAAATTTATAGCATTCCTCCAAAAGTATAATAAATCAAAGCTGCTAAAGCTGCACTTACAGGAATCGTCAGAATCCAGGCAATCAATAAGCTACGCGTTACACCCCAACGTACTGCCGAAAGTCTTTTAACAGCACCAACTCCAATGATTGAACCGGTAATGGTGTGTGTAGTACTAACCGGTATTTTAAGCATTTCGGTTATATACAAAGTTAATGCACCGGCAGTTTCAGCGGCAACACCTTCCAGCGGAGTAACTTTGGTGATACGAGACCCCATAGTTTTAATAATACGCCATCCACCCGACATAGTACCAATTGAAATAGCCGTAAAACAGGCAAAAGCAACCCAGTCAGGAATATCTTTAATGTTATGAACTCCAACATCAATACCATTTTTTGTTGCGGTAAAAAGTGCAACTGCTATAATCCCCATAACTTTCTGTGAGTCATTCAATCCGTGGCCAATACTGAATAAGCCGGATGAAACCAATTGAAGTTTCTTAAACCAGTTATTCGCCTTATGAGGATTGACTTTTTTGAAAGAATATAAAATCAAAATAGTAAGTAAGGATGATATTATCATACCTATAAGGGGTGCTAAAACGATAAAAGAGGCAATCTTTATGATAACATCCCCTTTAATGGCTTGAAAACCGGAAGTTGTATAGCCTGTTGCTATAATAGTACTCATAATTGCAGCACCTGCAAATCCCCCTATCAAAGTGTGAGATGAAGAGGAAGGTATTCCCAACCACCAGGTAGCTAAATTCCAAAGAATTGCAGCCACAATACCAGAGAATATTACCGGTAAGGTTACATAATTTTCAATTACAGCTTTCGCAACCGTATTTGCAATTCCAAATCCACTAAAATACTTGGCAATAAAAAAAGCGATAAAATTGAATGCTGCTGCCCATAAAACAGCCTTGAATGGCGTAAGAACTTTGGTTGAAACAATTGTGGCAATGGAGTTTGCAGCATCGTGAAATCCATTGATATAATCGAAAACCAAAGCAAGGACGATAATGGTTATTAATAGCGTCATGTTGTTGATTTTCTATGAATTATGCGTATTTAATAATAATTGTTTTGATAATTTTACCAACACTGTCGGCTGCATCAGTTGCTTTTTCCAATTCTGCCATAATGTCTTTCAACTTCACTAATTCAATGGCATCTTTCTGATTTTCAAATAAATCAATCAAAAAGTTCTCATATACTTCATCCGCTTTATTTTCAATTGCATGAAGATCAACGCAATATTGAGTAGCTTTTTTTGCATTTTTTTTCAATACATCTAGTTCATCAACGGCTTTCCCAATACAAATCGCACATTCTTTAATGAATTTTGCCATTTGCACTGCAACTGCTGGAATTTCTTTCGGATTGTAAAGTACAATTCTTTTTGCGCAACTGTTAATAAAATCAGTAACATCATCCAGTTTGTCAGCCAAATGATGAATATCTTCACGATCAAAAGGTGTGATAAAGGTTGAATTTAATTCGCTAAAAATTTTAGCAGATAAGGCATCACCTTTACGTTCCTGTTCTTTAATTTTTTTGTAATACTCAATGGCAGCTTCATGATCGCTGTTTTGAACACACTCAATAATTAAATCCGATGCGATCAAAATCACATCCGCCATCTCTTTTAAAATTGGAAAAAACTTTGTTTCTTTTGGCGTAAATTTGCTGAAAAATGAATTGTTCATAACAAAATGGTTTGTGTAAATTTCAAGTTTATACTTTGTTTCTTAATTTATTTGCTTTTAAATTCAGGCTTGAATATCAGCCCTAAAAACTATGCAAATATACTAAAAACTATTTTATGTTACAGTAATTTATCAATAAATTAATAGAATTGTAACATGGAGTTAAGTTGTTATATATGAGGTAGATGCCGGTGGTTAATTTGGATTCAATGGAAGAGTCTGATAAATTGTAAGAATCAGAACTTTGAAATTAACTTCAATCTGAAATTGGGTTAACGATCTTGTAAAATTCCGAACAACGTTAGAAATTATTTGTTTTTGAAAAAAAAGACTTAAAAGTTTTTTTAGGTCTGGAAAAAGTTATACTTTTGCAAACTAATTAGTACTAACAAAAAAATAATTAAAAATGGCTTACGTTATTTCAGAAGATTGTATTGCTTGCGGATCATGTATCAGCGAATGTCCAGTTGAAGCAATCGCAGAAGGTGATATCTATGTAATTGACGCTGATGTATGTACAGATTGCGGCACTTGTGCTGATGTTTGTCCTTCAGAAGCAATTAGTCCGGTATAATCCAGATAGCATAAAATGTAAGACCTGTCGGCATAAGCCCGACAGGTCTTTTTTGTTGTGCGCCGAGCATGACGAGTATATTTGACGGTTCAAGTCCGTTATGGGGGCTATCAGTTGCCAACCATTAGCTTAAGGCAAGGGTGTCCATCGTGAGGTGGAATCTGAAGGAAGCCGGCGGCAAATT
>Ga0209083_1000270_pt1 | contig 82610 bp, 54 predicted proteins | sample AM7aDNAmetaG_FD_184132 | JGI IMG/M metagenome (GOLD analysis project Ga0209083, IMG submission 184132) | Freshwater microbial communities from Finland to study Microbial Dark Matter (Phase II) - AM7a DNA metaG (SPAdes) (version 3) | ecosystem: Environmental > Aquatic > Freshwater > Lake ... | reverse complement strand
CTGACCCCACCACCTGGCACCCCAGCAACTCCAGCCGCACCTTCAGATCCGCCGCCACGATCGGCTCGTCTTCCACGATCAAAATTTGAGGATGAGGATTCATATGCGTTCTTCTCCGCGCTTGGTTTGAAACGTGATGCGAAAGGCCGTCCCTTGATCCCGCGTTACCTCCACCGCGCCGTGCAACTTCTCCGCCAGCATGAACACCAACTGATGCCCCAGCGTCTCCGTCTGCCGAATGTCCAACCGCGCCGGCAGCCCCACGCCATCGTCGGCCACTCTCAAGACAATCTGTTCCTGCGCCGCGGTCTGCAACTCCACGGCGATCCGGCCGGACCGTCCGTCGGGAAAGGCGTGTTTGAGCGCGTTGGACACCAGTTCGTTGATGATAAGGCCGCACGCCACGGCCTGGTCCAGATCAATCGAGGCTTCCTCCATGTGCCGCTCCAGCTTGACGCGAGCCGCCTTCGGCCCATAGGAGCGGAAGAGATGACCGCAGATGCTTTCGATGTAACTGGCAAAATTCACCTGCGCCAGACTTTCCGAAAGATAAAGCGTCTCGTGCAGCAAGGCCATGGAGCGGACGCGATTGCCGGTTTCTTGCAAGGTGTCGAGCGCCGCGGGGTTCTTGACGCGGACGGCCTGGAGATTCAAGAGGCTGACCACGATCTGGAGGTTGTTCTTCACGCGGTGGTGCACTTCCTTCAAGAGGACGGTCTTCTCCTCGAGCGAAGCGCGGATCGCCTGCTCCGTCCGTTTGCGCTCGGTCACGTCGCACAGCACGCCGTCGGTGGTCACGAGCCGGCCCGCTTCGTAAACAGGCATCCAGCGGTCTTCGATGCATTTCAGAGTGCCGTCCTTGCACCGCCACCATTCCTCGTCGCAAACCGCCCCGATCTCCAACGGCGGCGATTTCCATCGTTCAAAACGCCCTTTTTGTTCGTCGAACTTTCCTTTGTAGATCACCCGCGACAAAAAAGCGCTGCGGCCTCCCATGCTGCGGATGTCGTCCGGCGTGTAGCCGAGCATTTTCTCGAAGGCGGGGCTCAGGTAACAAAACTCGCGCGTCCGCGCGTCCACGCTGTAGATCGCGTCCTCGATGTTGGCGGCGATCCGCCGGAACTTTTCCTCGCTCTGGCGCAACGCCTCCTCCGCCCGCTTGTGCTCCGTCAGGTCTTTGGCGGCGATCAACAACCGGTGGCCGACGGCCGTGCCGACGAACTCCACCGTGCGGACCGAGCCGTTCTTGCAGGTGACATCAGCTTCGACAGGACCAATCGGTTTTCCCTCGGTGACGGCCCGCGCCACGGCGGCGTCCCATCGCCGGGCCACGGCCTGCCGGTATTCCGCTTGCGGATAGGCGCGGACAAACCACGCCGCGTGATCGGGCAGTTCCTCGCGCGTATAGCCGAACGTCTCAACGAATTTGCGGTTTAGATACTCGATCTTTCCGTCCGCGCCGTCCACGGAAAGCGGCACCGCCGACGCTTCGACAGTCTGTCGGAAATGGGCTTCGCTCGCTCGCAGCGCGTTTTCCATCCGCCTGCGCTCGGTGATGTCAAACACGGTGGACCGGGTCGCCACAAAGTCGCCCTTGTCGTCCCGGAGGGCTGTCGCGCTCAGCAACACCGGCAACACCGTGCCGTCTTTGCGAATCATCTCGGTCTCGATATCATGGACCCATCCACGCTCCTTCAGCATGGGAAAGGTCTGATCGTAAATCTGCAAGCCCTCAGGCGTGATCAAGTCGGAAAACTTCATCTTGCCGACGATCTCTTCGCGGCGGTAGCCAAGCCACTTGAGTTCGGTGTCGTTGATTCGAACGATGACGCCGCTCCTGTCCAGCGAGTGATATCCGCATGGCGCGTTGTCGTAGAGGTCTTGAATGGCTTTGGACGATTCCCCGAGCAACTCCTCCGCCTGCTTGCGCTCGGTAATGTCCTGGACGGTGCCAATGAACCGGAGGGGCCGTTTTCCCGTCCGGTCATAAATCACTTCGGCGTGTTCCAAGACGACGCGGGCCGATCCATCGGGACGGATGACCCGGTGTTCGACCTCGTAGCGTTTGCGCTCGTGCAGGGCGGCCTGGACCTCGGCCCACACTCGGCCCCGGTCTTCTGGAGCAATCGCTTTTCCGAATAGCTCGTGGGTAGCTTCCACGGCGCCCGGTTCATAACCAAAAATGCGGAACGTTTCCTCCGACCACCACAACGGATTCCGCGAAAAATCCTCCAAGCTTCGCAGCTCCGCCTCCCAACTGCCCACGTGGGCGATGCGCTGGGCCGCCGCCAAATGGGCCTGGCTGCGACCCGTGGCATCTCTCGTCTGTTTGAGTTGGGCGGTGCTGGTCTTGAGTTTGACGGTTGCCCGGCTCAATCGGGACGAATGAGTTTTTCGCAAAACTTTCCTCTCAGCCTTGAACGCGGACTTCATTTCATCCCACAACTCTTTTTCGCTCGGTTTAACCAGAATGGCGAAGCGGCACCTTCATACACCAATCGCGCTTCGCCGCAAAGACAAGAATGCCGTCCTCGTCATCCGTCCTTCGCCAACAGCGCCGCAAACCTACCGCCGACCGAGCCGGGGTTTGCCCGTCCTGGCTCCACCGAAGCGGATTACAGATGGCGCGGCCCGCCTCAGTCTGCTTATACTTGGCGGCAAATGTCTGAGGAACAGTCCAAACCGCGGCGCATCGGCGGATTCGAGTTGTTGCAGGAGATCGGCGAGGGTGGCATGGGCACCGTGTGGAAAGCGCGGCAAGTCAGCCTCGACCGCGTCGTCGCGTTGAAACTGCTCAGCCCGGAGTTCTCGCAGAGCACCGAGTTCATCAGCCGTTTCCGCAACGAAGCGCGCGCCGCGGCGCTGTTGACACACCGCCACATCGTCCAGGTCTATGACGCGGGCAAGGCCGATGACGCAAACTACCTCGCGATGGAGTTCATCGAGGGCAAGTCCGTCCACGCGCTCGTGGAAGCCAAGGACAAGATGAGCGAGACCGAGGCGCTCGACATCGTCCTGCCGGTGGCGATGGCGCTGCGGTACGCGTTCGAGCGGGCGCAACTCATTCACCGCGACGTGAAGCCGGAAAATATTCTCATTGACCGCGACGGCGTGGTGAAGCTCTGCGATCTCGGTCTCGCCAAGATCGTCACCGGGCCGGAGTCGCTCAAGCTCACACGCAGCGGCATGACGCTCGGCACGCCGTTTTACATTTCGCCCGAACAGGCCGAGGGCCGCGACCTCGACGCGCGCAGCGACATTTACGGCCTGGGCGCGACGCTTTACCACATGGTGACCGGCCACGCGCCGTTCGAGGATGCCGCCACGGCCGTTGCCATGATGAAACAGGTCAAGGAAACCGTGCCCGACGTGCGCCAGTTCCAGCCGCAACTATCCGTGGCCATCTGCATGGTCATCGAGAAGATGATGGCCAAGGACCGTCACGACCGCTACCAGAACTGGGCGGAGGTGATCAGCGATCTCCAACTCGTGCGCATCGGCCGCCATCCGGTCAACGCCCGCGTGGCGCCGGGCCGTTCCACCATGCTGCGACGCGAGAACGCCGCGCCCGGTGAGCGGCTCGCCCGCGCGATTGAGCCAGCACCGGTGATCGTGCTCGAAACCAAAGGCTTGATCCTCACGCCCATGATGTGGGCGGGCATCGCCCTGATCGTCTTCTGCCTGCTCGGCAGCGGGGTGCTGTTCGTGCTGAGCGGACAACGCGAAAGCGAACTGCGCGCCGAACTGAAGAACAAGATGGTCGCCGCTCAGGCTGACGCCGCCGCGCGCGCCTACTATGAGGCCGTGGAGTTCGCGCGTGCGCACCCGCTCGACAGCGACGAGATCATCAGCCGCTTCACGCGCGTCCAGCGCGCCTATCCCAAGACCGATTTCGCCGAGGAGGCCGCCGACCAGTCCGCTCAATGGGAAAAGCGCCGCGACGAGGCGCGCAAACAGCGCGCGCGCCAGGACGCGGCCACACGCGCCGCGCTTGCGGCCGCCGCGCGCCGCGAGGCCGAGGCCCGTTCCAAAGCCGAGAAAGCCGAGGCGGAGCGCAAAGCCGCGCTGGCCGCAAAGGAGGCCGAAGAAAAACGCCGTGCCGCCGAGGAGGCCGCGCGCGCCCGCCAGACCGCGCTGGCCGCCTATCATGAGTTTTGTCCCGCGTGGCTGGCGTTGCTGGCGCGGCGCGATTACGCCGGCGCGCTGCTGGCCGCGCAAGCCGCCGCCGCCGACCCGAACCTCGCGCCGCAAAAGCAACTTCTGGCGGCGCACGTCGCCGCCACGCAGCAAATCAGCCGCTTCGTTGCCAGGTTGCTGGCTGCCGACAGCCCGCTGCGCGGCAAGACCATTGCGCTCAGCCGAATCAGCGGCACCGTCACCGCCGTCACCGCCGGGCGCAACGTCACCATCGAAAAAATCGCCGGCGTCAGCGCGCGCTACACGGTGTTAATGCTGCCGCCGGACGATTTTTTGAAATTGGCCGCCGTCGCGTTGAAACCCGGCGACGCGGAGGACCAGCTCAACGGCGCGTTGCTGGCGCTCGCCGAGGGGCACGTCGAGCCGGCGCGCGCCGCGCTCCAGAACGTGGCCGGCCCCGCGGCCGAGCCGTTCAAACAAATGATGACCGGCATCGCGGAGGCACAAGCCGAGCGGGAAGCCGTCGCGACGCTGGCCGATCTGCGCGCGCAACTCGCCGCGCGCCAGTGGCCCGCGGCCTTCGCCAGGTTGCTGACGCTCGACACGCGCTACACCAACACGGTCGCCGTCGCCGCCGCCGGCAGCGACCTCGCCGCCGCGCGCGACCGGCTGCTGGCGGCGCCACCGAGCGCGACCACGGCCGAGCCGGCCGCGCGTCTGGCTCTCGCGGAGGCTGGCCGCGCCACCGACGCGCGCGACTGGAAACGGGCGCTGGCGGTGTTCGCGACGCTGGATGCGCAACTGGACGATGCGGCAGCGTCGGAAGCCATTGCATCGGCCACGCAAACTGAAATCGAAACTCTGCGGCGGCGATTGATCGCCGAGTCCGGTCTTGCAGAAGCGGCGGCGCTCGGCGACATCGCGCGCCGGCGCGGAATTCAAAAAGCCGGCGGTTATATCTGGATCGTCAACGCCAATGGCGGCGGCAACGCGGCATCGCTTCAGGATGCGCTGACGAAAGCCGATGACGGCGACGCGATCGAGCTGGACGGCGGCGCGCATGTCGCGTCGAAATTCGACGGATCGGGCAAACAAAACATCGTGCTCTACGGCCGCGGCGGCACGTTGCCAGTCATCACCGACGCGACAGTCAGCGGAACCAACGCCACGGGTGGTTTCGTGATGGCGTGCGGCGACAACTGGCAATTGGAGAACCTTCACTTCCAGTTCAGCGGCACGGCGCTGTATCAACGCGGCACGAACCTGACCGTTCGCGGTTGCGCGTTCAGCCGGCCGTTCGATCCGCGCCGCGCCGGCGTCGCGCTGTTTGCGGAGTGCAACAGTGACTGGCGTCTCACGTTCAACAACTGTCTGATCGCCGCACCCGACTCGGACGCGATGCTCGCGATGCCGTTCCGGGACACCGCGCCCCGCTACAGCGTCGAGATGAATCACTGCACGCTTTGGATGCTGGCCGGCACGGTGTTCAACACCGGCCGGCGCGCGGCCGAGCGTCGGTTTGCGTTCAGCCTCCGCAACAGCGTGGTGGTGGCCCAGCGGGTTGCTTCGACGGTGTGGACACGCGAACTGATGCGCAGTGGTCTGACTTACACCGGCGACCGCAACCTTGCCTATGTGGTGCGCTACGCGGACGAGACACCGACGATCGGTGACGAAAACTGGAAGGAACTCTTTCCCGGCCAGGACGGCGCGTCGGTCATCGCGCCGGTGTCTTACGCCTCGCTCACGGCATTACGCCGCGGCCGGCACGCGCCGGCGGTGCGCGGCTTCATTTCGCCCGCAGCGGGCGACCTGCGGCTGGCCTCCGACAGCGGCGGCGTGACGCTCTCCGACGACGGCGGCGAGGCGGGCGTGCGCTGGCCGGCGTGGCGATGGGAGCAATATCTGAAAAACGCCGCCGAGACCACGCCAAGCGAACTGGCGGAGTCCGGCGCGCTGCTGGCGGCGATTGTGCCGCCCGCGTTGACGGAGACGCAGCGCACGCAAGCCGCGCAGATTCCGCTGGCCTCGCTGTTCCAGGGCGCGGTGCGCGAGTTGCCCGACGGCCGCGTCGAACTGAAGTATGATTTCGCCGGCACAAACCAGTTGGCCGACTGGCGCGTGGTCGGCGCGGCGTCCACGACGGGGACGGTCGCGGCGTTGCCGAGTTTCGCCGTCGCCACCAACGCCGTGCGGAAGGTCGTGCTCGACCAAGCGCTGCTGGCGCACCACGCGCGGTTCAAGGGCGACGTGGTGTTGCAGTTCAACGCCGTGGTTGAGAAAGGCGCGGTCGTCGCCGGTGTGTTGTCGTTCCCCAACGAACGGCTCGCCGCCGTCGCGGATCTTTCCAGCGGGCTGCGCATCGTCAGTCGCGAGGCGGCCTCCTTCGACGTGATCACCAATCTCAGTGCGAAGACGACCGGCATCCGCGCGTTCCCGCTGATCGTCGGAACCGAAGGCAACAAGCTGGTCGAAAGCGTGCCGGACATCGGCACGCTGGAGGCGACGCTGCCGCGCGCCCGCGCCGTTTGCGAGGTGGCGCTGGCGGCGGACCGCACGGTGGCGCGGTTCTCGCAGGTGCGGTTGACCGGCGCGCTCGACACGAACTGGCTTGCCGCCGCGCGCGCCATCGCGCTGCTCGGTCCGGACGCCCTTGCCACGAACGCCACGGCCACGCTGACGCCGCCGGCGAACACCGTGACCAACCTCGCCGGAGTCGCCGGAACGAACGCGCCAAGTTTCGCATCGCTGGCGCCGCCGCAGCAGTTAAAGGCGTCGCAGATACCGATTACCTCGCTGTTCAAAGGCGAGGTGAAGGAACTCGGCGGCGACAAAATCGAGTGGACTTATGATTTCAGCAAGCCGGAGCACATGGCGGATTGGGAGACCGGCACACCCGCGTCGTGGGTCGTTACCAACGGGCAATTGAGCCGCCGGCTTGGCCCGGCCAAACCGCTCTGGTTCCGCGCGCGGCTGCGGGGCAATTTCACGGTTTCGTGGCGCGTGCAAACCACGGGCGCCGTGGCCTGCCACCTTGCGTTGCGCTACGGCAGCGGCGAGGACGCGCCGTGGCTCGCCGCCGGCCTCGGCCTGTTCAGCGCCGGCACCAGCGACGGCTCGGTCGCCGCGGGCTTCGGCATCGGCAAGCGCAGCGCGTCAAGCCGCGTGTTGCTGGAACTGAACCGCCATCCCGTCGCGCTCGGCTCGGGCCGCGCTACGCTGGCCTTCTTTTGCTCGCAGACGGGCGACTTGCTGAGATCGCAAATGCACCGCCGCGACCTGGATCAAGCGCCCGTCCGTGTCGAAACGCGCCTGACTCACAGCGACGCGCCCGTCACGCTCGGCTTCGATGGCGACACCAACTCGCAGTTCGAACTGAGTGACATTCGCATCACGGGCGCGCCCGATCCGGAGTGGATTCGCGCCGAACAGGCGCGCGTGCTGTTGCAACCGGCGAAGTAACTTCGCGGCGCGGGTGGGAAACTGGCTCCGCTTCGGCCTCTCTACTTGATTTTTTCCAACAGCGCGCGCGCGATCTCCGTGAACGCCTTGCCGGCGGGCGATTCCGGCGCGCCCACCACCACCGGCACGCCCGCGTCGCCACCGGCGCGGATTTCGGGATAGATCGGCACTTCGCCGAGGAATGGCACGTGCTGCCGCTCCGCCTCCCGCCGCCCGCCGCCGTGGTCGAAGATCTCCGCGCGCGTGTGGCAGTGCGGGCAGACGAAGTAGCTCATGTTCTCAATGAGACCTGTGATCGGCACGTGGACTTTTTGAAACATGCCGATGCCTTTGCGCACCACACCAAGCGAGGCGTCTTGCGGCGTGGTCACGATGACGCCGCCGTCCAGTTCCGTCACTTGCGCCAGCGAAAGTTGCGCGTCGCCCGTGCCCGGCGGCAAATCCACCAGCAACACATCGAGCGGCGCCCAGTTCACGTCGTGGATGAACTGCTGCACCGCCTTCATGATCATCGGCCCGCGCCAAATCACCGGCGCGTCGCCCTCGACCAGAAATCCCATGCTCATCAGCTTCACGCCGTAGTTGGACAGCGGGTTGATGTGGTCCGGGTCGCTGGCGGTGGGACGCTCGTGCACGTTCATCATCAGCGGCACACTCGGCCCGTAGATGTCGCAATCCATCAGCCCGATCTTCAACTTCGTTTGCGCCAGCGCGCAGGCGAGATTCACCGCCACCGTGCTCTTGCCCACGCCGCCCTTGCCGCTGGCGACCGCGATGATCTTGTTCACGCCCGGCACGCGCCGCTTCTCGAACCCGACATGACCGGCGGCGGGCGCCGGCGCCTGGGCGCTGATCTCGACGCTCGCGCGGCCAACGCCCGGCAACTGCCGCAACACCTGTTCCGCATCGGCGCGAATCTGGGCGCCGATCTTCGGATCGCCCGTGGTCAACTGCATCGTCACCGCCACGTCGCCGCCGCTGACGGCAACTTGTTTGACGATGCCAAAGGAAACAATGTCCCGCGTGAACCCGGGATACTTCACCTGCTTCAACGCCTCGCGCACTTGGTTGTCGGTCAACATAAAATCCGGAATATCTGGGTGAAACGCTTCTTTTTTTCAAAAACGCCGCGGTTCCTGTCCGCGGGTCTCGCCGTTCGATGTAACGACACGGTCGGCGGGATGTCAAACGGTCATTGGCCGCGCCCCGCTCACAACATCGCGCCGGTAATCACGATCAGCCCGTAGATGTCCACCTGCGGCACCGTCAACTCCAATTGATTGCCGCTGCGCGTCATCTTCAACAACGTCGGCTTCGGTTGCAGCGGGTTCCAATACTCGGCCCGCAATGGATGCAGCAGCCGGCGGGTGTGGATGGTCACCGGTATGTTTTTCTGCGGCTGCTCGACGCGATAATTGACCAGATGCACCAGCACCTGCGGCACGGCGCGCCGCTCGGTCACCTCCGCCGCCACGGCCGCCGACGCGGTCACCTGCACACGCAACCGCTCCCGCAGCCGCTCGCGCGCCCGCTGCGGATCGCCCTGAAACGTCGCCGCGGGAATCACCTCGCCGCCCCGCGCCTTGTAGCCGTCCAGCAGTTTGCGCTGCGCCGCGCTCAGGTCGCTTTCGTCCGGCACGATGAGCGCCCCATACACGTCCAGGTTGTCCCAGTTGGGATCAAAAACAATCGCGAACGGCGTCTGCGACTCGATCAACGCCTGTTCGGCGTCGCAAATCGCGCGCCGCTTCGGTTGGGAGCCGTGCGCGAATGTTTCATACGTCCACAGCACCCCCACGTCCGCCGCCCGCGACGCGCCGTGGTAGAACTCCGCATGCGTCGCGTAGAAATCCAGATACGGCTTCAGGAACGCGCTGATGCCGCCGAGGCGCGAGCGGGGCGGAACCACCCGGCCGTTCTCGAACCACGCGAGGCTGCCGAGACAGCGCAGGTTGAACGCCATGCTCTCGGCCATCTCCAGCGGCGACTCGGCATCGAGAAGTGTTGCGCTGTCAAACGCCTGCCCGGCCTTCAACGAGGGAATGCGCGTCACCGCGTGATTGTCCCTCCAGCCCGGCTTTTCACCCCCGGCCCGGAACGCGTTGCTGAACGCCAGCACCTGCGCGTGGTCCACGCCGCGGATCACCGCGCTGTCGGCGTCCACCGCGCCGGCGTTGCACGCCACCGCGCACTGCGGGTTGAGGCTGCGCACATAGCGCGACAGGCGGCGGTAATGGCCGGCGGCGATCTTTGTGCGAAAATCCACCCACGCGCGACTCAGCGGATTGTCGCTGTTGTCCCGCGGCGGCGGCAATTTGACCCGGATGCTATCCTTGAACCCGCGATCCGTCAGAAAATCCTGGAACTGCATCATCGTGAACCGGTCCCAACTGTCGCTCCCCACGCCCACGTGATCGAAGTAAACCAGGTCCGCTCCCATCTCCGTCACTGCGCGGCGGAGCACGCGCTCCAAATAGTCGTTGTAGGCCGGCCGTTGAACCGCCGCCGCCCGCCGGAATGGCTCGCTCGCATCCTCCAACATCGGTTCGCCCTCAGGCGTCGCCGCCTGCCACACGTTTGCGTCATGCATCTCCTGGAACAGCGGCTCCCATCCCAGCGTGCCGCCGATATACGCGCCCACGCGCAACCCGGCCTTGTGCGCCATCTCCGCCAGCGCGCACGCGTCCTTCATCCCCGCCTCCTCCGCCTTGAAGCCGAATCCCTCGTAATAATGGAGCAACACCATCGTCACGCCGAGCTTCTTCAACTCCTCCATCATCACCGTGCTGTGCTCGCGCCGGAACCCCTCCGCCTCGCTGGCTGGCAGGATAAAATCCATCCGCCCCAGCGCCCGCGCGCGATGCGCCGGCGACCGCCAGCTTTCCGCCAGTATGATCCCCTCGTCCTCCATCCACACCGGCCGGGTCAATGCGGTCGGCTCCGGCTCCGGCTTCAAATGCTCCACCGCCCGTGCCGTCGCCGACGTCCACGCCAGCGCGCCGCACGCCGCCGCCAGCGCCATCCATCGCCATGTTTTTTGTTTCACCGGTTCCATCGAGCCGGCAACAGTAACAGACACGCGCGCCGCCCGCCAGTTGTTTGGGGCAGCCGTCGGCGCGGGAAATTCGGAATGTACGAAATGCGTGGAACGGGCGGGAATAAACAGGGAAGGCGCGAAGACGCGAAGAACACACCAACACCCTTCCCGCCTTCCCTGTTCATCTTCCGGGTCATTCCGCACTTGCTTCTCCATTTGCCACCGCAGTCGGGACGCGCTATTCGTTGACGGTGACGCAACGGTTGTGACTCTCGAAGATCAAATCAAAAGCAAGGCGCTCGCGCTCGGTTTCGACCTCGCCGGTATCGCTTCGGCCGAACCGCTCGCGAGTTTCGCGTTGTTCGAGCGCTGGCTCGCCGAGGGCCGGCACGGGGAGATGGGCTATCTCGCGCGCAATGTGGAACGCCGCAGCGACCCGCGGCGGCTGTTGCCCGGCACGAAGTCCCTTGTCGTCGTCGCGTGCAACTACCACGCCGCCGACCCGGCGCCAGGAACACGGCAGGGCCGTGTCGCGCGCTACGCGCTCGGCGACGATTATCACGAAGTCATCGGCGGGAAACTCGCGGCGTTGATCGAGGCGGTTCGCGCGCTCGCGCCGGGCGCGCAGGCGAAGGCGTGCGTGGACACCGCGCCGGTGCTGGAGCGCGAGATGGCGCAGCGCGCAGGACTCGGCTGGATCGGCAAGAACACGATGCTGCTCCACCGCCGGTTCGGCCAATGGCTTTTCCTCGGCGAAATCCTGCTCGACGTGGCGCTGCGGCCGGACGCGCCAGAGACGCGGGACCGCTGCGGCCGTTGCGCGCGGTGCATCGCCGCCTGCCCGACGCGCGCCATCGTCGCGCCGCGCGAACTGGACGCGCGCCGCTGCATCTCCTATCTCACCATCGAATTGAAAGGCGCGATTCCGCCGAAACTGCGCCCGCTCATCGGCAACCGCATCTTCGGCTGCGACGATTGTCTGGAGGTCTGTCCGTGGAACCGCTTCGCGCAGCAGGCGCGCGAGCCGGCTTTCTCGCCGCGCGCGGACCTCACGACGCCGGAATTGATCGGGTTGCTGGAACTGGACAAGGAAGAATTTCGGCGGCGGTTTGCCCGCAGCCCGATCCTGCGCGCCAAGCGCCGCGGCTTGTTGCGGAATGTCTGTGTCGCGCTCGGCAACGCCCGCGACCCGCGCGCCGTGCCGGCGCTGAAGCGTGCGTTGGAAGACGCCGAGCCGCTGGTGCGCGAACACGCCGCATGGGCGCTGGAGCGGATCGGGGAACCAGAAGCTGCCCGCGAAATACTCTAAGAATCGCGAAAAGTCGGAGCGATCTGCTGTGAGATCGGCCGTCCCTTCAGCCCCTTTCGTCCCTTCGAACTTTGGCGTCCCTTAGCCTGCCTAGCGGGCCGCCGTCGCGCGCGATTGGATTTGCGTGGCGACGATCATCAGCAACACCGCCGCCAGCAGCGTTCCGCCCAGCACGTCGGTCGTCCAGTGGTGGCCGAGGTAAAGGCGGCTGACGCCCACCAACCCGCCGAGCGTCCACCAGAGTGCCGCCGCGCGCGGCATCACCCACAACGCAATCGCGCCGGCGAGCAGCACCGCGCGCAATGCGTGGCCGCTCGGATAGGCGTAGGGCAGCGAAACGTGGATCATCCCCGGCCCGAACACATAGCGTTCGATCATGCCGGACGGGCCGGGTTGCACGACCCAGTTTTTGAAGGCGACCTCCAGCAGTATCCCGCCGGCGAACGCGGCGAACAAACACACCGCCGGCCGCCAGCCGAACCGCCGCCAAAGAAAAACCGTGAGCGCCGCGAGCATCAACAGGCTCAGTTCGGGAGTGGCCGTGGCGGTGGCGATGCTCATCATCCAATCCAACAGACGGTTGCCATGCGCGTTCAGCCAGATGGTGGTGACATGATCGAACCGGTCCAGCGCGCGCACGTGCACCGTGACGGTCAGCGCCGCGAAACACGCCGTCGCCAGCGCAATCCGTCGCCAGAGTTTCTGTTCCGCTGGTCGCATCAAGCCGGCGACAGTAGCAAACGCGCGCGACGCCCGCCAGAAGTTTACCGGCACAACCGGCACGCGGATTCGGAACCACGAAATGCACGAAAGGGGAAGGTCGAACGGATGGAACCACAGAGGAACACAGATGAACGCGGAGGGGATGAAAGCCTTATCCGTGTGAATCTGTATTACAATGTCGAAGAGTCGTCGCAGGCCGCGAAGATTTATGATCGGTGGGGCGAGACTCCGTCGAGCCTCCGCAGTCTGATAGCTCGACACGCCCAAGAAGGTGGCTCGACGGAGTCTCGCCCCACCGTCTTTGGTTGCGGCTCCGCCGCGCTGGGTTCATCCGTGGCCCCCCGCTCAAGGTTTCGGCGGAACGGATTCTTTGACTTTCACGATCTTCACTGGCGCAAATACCCGGCAATCTTCCTTCGACGAACCACTGTAACAGACGGTCACCTCCCAATCCTCAGACACCCAATAGATCTCGCGGCCTGAGACGCCCGCGCCTCCGCCATATATCGCGAGATAGTGGCCCGGTGTTATCGGCGCATTTGTTCCCAAAGGTGGCTTGTATGGCGGTTCCCATCTCGGCAGAATCTCCTCCACCTCCGCGCGCGTCATGCCCACCTTCACCGTCGCCGCTCTGGCTGGCCAATCTATCGGCGATTCCTTGGCCGCGTCACGTTCCGCGCCACAACCGCCCGCCGCGAGCAATGCGGTCACGGCCATTGTCGTCCATCGGTTCATTGGCGAGTGCATATCTTTTTCAGTATGTCTCCGGGCTTGTAGGAAGGATCGTTAATGTCACAGTGCCTCCATCCAACGTGCGCAGCTTCTATGTCAACCAGCACGGCAGCCGGGGTCTTGATTGCAGGATTGGTTGGTTTGAATTCCACCGTGTAGTACTTGGAAATTCCCAAACGTGGGAAAGGCGCCGTCCCGGACTTTTCATAGTTCTGCGCATCAGGCTGCCAGTATTCCATAAACTCCTCTGCCATGCGCTTCGCGAGAGAACGGTTGAGTTGATCGTCGGAGTCTTCGGATGTTGTCTTCGGAGAAACGTATTTCTCAATTTTCACTGGCGTGACCAAACGGTTTTCGTCCGAAAACCCTTTGGAACCTTTGCTGTCTCGATCATCGTAATTCACCGATACGATCCAATCCTCAGCAACTTGGTAATTTTCAGTGATCAGACCGGGCCCGCGAGATCCCAGGCTGATGTACGTTCCTCCCGAATAATACCCTTGCCCAAGAATTAACGTGTTTGTCCCTAAACTCTTTGCAGGCAAGCCTCCACCCGAATCAACCTTTTCTGTTACTAAAGGCTGTTTTCCACGAATCGTCTGGCTTTGGTTCTTTTCGAAATCCGTGGGAGATTTCCATCTCGGCAGGATATTCTCCACCTCCGCGCGGGTCATGCCCACCTTCACCGTCGCCGCTCTGGCCGGCCAATCTATCGGCGCTTCCTTGGCCGCATCACGTTCCGCGCCACAGCCGCCCGCCGCGAGCATCCCCACCGCAACCGCCATCACCATGAATCGGTTCATGCACATTCCTTAAGGCGTCGGTTTTGGCGGGACTGGCTTCTCGAATGTCTCTATCTTCACCGGCGCAACGACTCGGTTCTCAAGGCTTCGATCTCCCCCGTGACCATCGTAATCAATCGTCAGTGACCAAGTGATATTCGCCGAGCCAGTAACAGTTCCATCATGCGAGAACTTATAAATCTCGTGACTTCCAAGGCCGCTACCGGGGCTATCACGTTCGTCCCACTTCCACGCCGGAATGTTCTGCTCTGCCACCGCTCGCGTCACGCCGACTTTGATCGAAGCCGCTTTCGCCATCCACTCCTTTTCCTCCTCCGCTGACCGCACGATTTTATTAATCCTCACTGGCTCCAGCAGTCTGTTATACGGATTCGACCAGCTCGCATCGTTGGCCGGAAGTCCTACTCGCTGGTCAATCGTCCAAGGTTTGGTTCGTATTCGATCTGCGGAATTGTTGGACTTGTTATCGCGAGCGAAGTCGTAACAGGCGATCACCCGCCAATCCTCCGCAACCAAGTATCGTTCGAACCTGTAATAGCCACCGCCTGTTACCGTGGCACCGCCGTCCCCGCGGAAAGTATTGAAAGTATTGATGTATGGTGGTGGATACCATCGCGGCAAAATCTTCTCCACTTCGGCGCGGGTCATGCCCACCTTCACCGTCGCCGCTCGGGCCGGCCAGTCTATCGGCGCTTCCTTGGCCGCCGCTCTTGCCGCCAGAACTGGTTTCTTGACCTTCCTGATCTTCACCGCTGCCGTCACTTTGCTTTCGGGGTGGAAAACACTAGAATGACGCGGGGGCCATTCGGCGTCGCCCGCTACCGTCACTTTGCTTTCGGGGTGAAACAAACTCTTTGCATCAGCAGGGCCGGAATAATCATAGCAGATAGTCACCTCCCAATCCTCGGATACCAAATACGATGTGAAGATCACACCGCCGCCGTATGATTCCGTGTAAGCTCTGCATAATGGAAATGGATACTTGGAGTCTGGCTGTGGAAACATCGGCAGAATCTTCTCCACCTCCGCCCGCGTCATGCCCACCTTCACCATTGCCGCTCTGGCCCGCCAATCTATCGGCGCTTCCTTGACCGCGTCATGTTCCGCGCCATAGCCGCCCGCAAGAGCGGTCGCGAGGAGCGCGATGGGCACCAGATGCTTCATGGTATTTCGCAGTGTCATCTACGGCGTCGGTTTCAGCGGGGCTGGTTTCACAATTTTCTCGATCTTCACCGGCCGCAAAAGTCTGTTCTGAGGATGAAACCAATCCTTGTTGATTTTCACTCCTTCATTGGTCCACACAGGCTCTCCGCCACAAGAAAAGTCATAACACACCTCCACTCGCCAATCCTCCGCGACGAAATAACTTTGGCTCCTCGAAAAGCCAGCGCCGGTTCCAAGAACCACCCCGGTCTGAGGCGACCGAACATCCTGATCGTCCAAGATCAAAATATGCTTGTCGTCTGGTTGCTCACTTCGTGTTTTTTCATGGCTGCGTGGAGGAATCCACCTCGGCAGGATTTTATCCACCTCCGCCCGGGTCATGCCCACCTTCACCGTCGCCGCTCTGGCCGGCCAATCTATCGGCGCTTCCTTGGCCGCGTCACGTTCCGCGCCATAGCCGCCCGCCGCGAGAATCACCACCGCAACCGCCATCACCATGAATCGGTTCATGTGAGTCCTTACGGGGTCTGTCTCGCTTCCATTCATGCTAGTGCCGCTTCTCACCGCTTTCGCAATAGTCAGTAACTTTAACAGGTTGCCCGTTCTTGTAATCAACCTCCTTCGCCTTCTGGCCGTTCACATACCAATAGCACCACTTCCCCGTGTAGCCTGGTGGAGCGATCTGGTAAACAAGCAATTCACTACGAATCAGCCTCGGTGGCTCTAACACTACTGCCGCCAATGACAGCATTGGCCCTGCGAACTTATTCTCTCCGGTCCCTATCGGAGGTCGGTTTTCGTAAGGGTGGTCATAGAAGATTTCCACCATCCAATGCATGTCAATCCGGTGATAGATTCGCGCTCGATACCAGCCCGCGCCTGATCCATCTATTGTAGTTACAGGAAGGAATTTCAACACTTCCGCGCTCGTCATCCCGACCTTAACGTGACTGATCTTTTCTCTCCACCGGGCTTCGCCTGTGTCCTTCTCGCGGATGTTCGAAGTACCGTTGCCGTATTTTGCCACGATCACGCGCAACTCTTTCGCGGCAGCTTCACGCACTTCCTCGCTAGAGTCGTGAAATCTGTGAATGTATTTGGCAATGGCTGTTTCGTCTTCGGCCAGCGTGTCCCCCGCTCTCGCCGCCCCGCCCGCCGCGAGCATCCCCATCGCAACCGCCATCACCATGAATCGGTTCATACGACACCTTTTGGTTGTTCGAGTCTCTGAGGGGATTTTGCGCCGCGAGGCCGCGTGCCGCAAGCGTTTAAGAAGCGCCAACGTGAGGCAGGGCGGACCGTCCCGGAAGAGAAAACTGAAATCAAACGCAGAGGCTTGCCCCGTCAGAACGGCGGCGCAGAGGACGCGGAGATTATTGGCTCACGCAAAGGCGCAAAGTCGCCAAGGGGTTTTGCGCCTTTGCGTCTTTGCGTGACACAAGTCGTCTATTCTCTGCGCCCTCTGCGGTGAAATCCGCCGCCCAAGCGGGGCACGGCTCAGCGGGACGCTGCGCCCTACCCTTCCAATCATGACTGCTGATTACTGATTACTGACCACTGGTTACTGTTTTTTCCCTCGAATAGACCTTTCCGAGGACTGCTCTAGCGCTGCGCTAGCGCAGTCCATTGGAAAACGCATGTTTTGCCATCCGAAAATCATGCGTTCTTGGCTGGTTTTTCACTGCGCTAGCGCAGTGATTTTTCTTGTCCAAAAACCCCGGTGTGTCATCTCTACGCCAGTTCTTTGAAAATGGAGTAATGGGTTGATGGAGGGATGGAGCATTGAAAGGATTGGCGTCCGTTGCCGTTCGGAGTTCCGCCTTCTTCATGCGGCGCCTGTTTGCGCCCGGACCGGCTGAAGCCGGGACACCAACGGCGGGCAAGCCGATGATGCCGGTCGTCAAATTGGAACTGCACTATGGTCGTGGAGACGGTCTATGGAACCCGTCGAACTGCAACGAAGGATGGCGATGAAAAGGTAGGGCGAAGCGTCCCGCTGAGCCGATTTCCCCTTCATGCTGCAAACGTCGCGGCTCGCCAGGGACGGCTCGCCCTACCCGGCGCACTCACGAAGGTCAATGCGTCCCATGCGCGGCACGAGGGCTGTTCAATTCCTCCGCCTCCTTACGTCGGCGGCTACGAGCCGGACGCCACGCGCCGGCGGCTGCGTTCGGAGGCCCAAGGTGCCGAAGCTGGTTCCCGAAGAGAGGCGGCCATCCGGTTCAGCCAAACCTTGGTCAAACCCAGTCAAAGTCAGTCAAAGCCAGTCAAAGTGGGTCAAAGTGATTTCGACTATTATTTTTTTGCAACCGCATGCCCCTAATCCGACCAGATCCGAGCGAATCCGACTGGATCCGACCAGACCCGCGCCAGAAGTTTGCTGGCAATCGCGCGGGCCGCTGCTAGATTCGATCTTCATGCCCCACGCGACGACAGACAAGTTTTTGAGCGCCGAGCCGGAGGTGAAGCTGGTGAACAGCTTCGCCCGGCCGTTTGACAACGCCATCGCCACGGCGCGCACCTGCTACAGCGCCAAGGGCATCATCACCGCCGAGCAGGTCGCGGCGCTCGATGCCACCGACGAGGCCAAACGCGCGAAGCGGCTCAAGCAGCGCGACGAACTCGGCGCGTCGTTGTTCCAGGCGGGACACCACACCGTTTTCCAGCACGCGCATTTTCAGTTCGCGCTGAGCAACGTCAGCCGGCAGTTCGTCTGGAATTTTCTGCACAGCCATCCGTTCTACAACAGCGAACAGGTGAGCCAGCGTTACGTGGCGGTCAAGCCGAGCATCTGCGCGGTGCCGCCGCTGGCCGGCGAGGCGCTGGCGGTGTATCGCGAGACGATGCGGCGGCAGTTCGACGCCTACGACCGGCTCTGCGCGATGTTGTTCCCGGTGGCCAGCCGCGAGTATTTCGCGCGGTTCCGCGGGCGCGGGAACGCGGCGGCGCTCTACGAGAAGGAGATCCGGAAGCGGTGCATGGAGGTGGCGCGCTACGTCCTGCCGGTGGGAACGTTTACCTTTCTTTACCATACCGTCAGCGGCATCACGCTGTTGCGCTACCAGCGGCTGATCCACCAGTTCGACACGCCGCTGGAGCAGCGCGTCGTCATCGGCAAGATGGTGGAGGAATTGTTGCGCGTCGCGCCGGAATACAAGGTCATCGTCAACGAGCCGATTCCACCCGAGGAGACGCTGGAGCACCAGTTTCTCGCCGCGCTCAAGGACGGCGGCAACCGGGCGACGCCGGCGCGGTCGCGGCAGTTCCGCGAGGAGTTCGACCGCGATCTGGGCGGGCGCGTGTCGAAGCTGGTGGATTTCAAACGCGACAACGAGCGGCTGCTGGCCGACGCGGTGCGCGAGGTGTTCGGCCTGACGCGCGACGAACTCACCGACGACGAGGCGATTGGCTGGACGATGAACCCGGCGCAGAACCGCTACCTTGGCGAGGAGATGAACCTGGCCACGCACGCGAAGATGATGCGGGCGATGGCGCATCCGCATTACACGTTCCGCCGCAAGCTCAGCCACAGCGCCGATTGCCAGGACCAGCGCCACCGGATGACGCCCGCGTCGCGGCCGGCGTTGCGCGCCTACCTGACCGGCGAGCCGGATTTCATCACGCCGACGCTGTTGACGCTCGACGGCGCGGAGGCGGCAAACCAACTTTACCGCGAGACGATGGAAGCGACCTGGAACGGCATCGGCCGGCTGCGCGCGCTGGGCGCCCCGGACGAGCACGCCGCCTATCTGTTGCCCAACGCCGTCAGCATCCGCTACACCGAATCGGCGGACCTTGCGGCGCTCTGGCACAAATGCCGGATGCGGCTCTGCTACAATGCGCAGGAAGAAATCTGGCGCGCGAGCGTGGACGAGGCCGAGCAGGTTCGCACGGTGAACCCGCGCATCGCCCGCTACCTGTTGCCGCCGTGCGGACTGCGCGACCTCGCGGGCCAGCGGCCCGTCTGTCCGGAAGGGCCGCGATTCTGCGGCGTGCCGGTTTGGAAGTTGAAAGCGAAGGATTATTGCCGCACCATCTAGCGCACCGAAGGAGATCATGCCAACCGATTCCATCACTTTTCTGGGCACCAGCGACGCCGTGCCAAGCTGGGAACGCTCGCACGCCTCGCTGGTGGCGCACATGGCCGGACGGACGCTGCTGCTCGATTGCGGCGAGCCGTGCGCCAAAAACCTCGCGTTCGAGTGCGTGGACTTCGGCAAGATTGACGCGATCCTGTTGTCGCACCTGCATCCGGACCACGTCGCCGGGTTGCCGCAAGTCATCATCGGCATGTGGCTGGAAGCCAAACGCACCCGCGACATTCCCGTGTTCATGCCGGCCGAAGGCATCGAGACGTTCAGCAAACTCATCCTCCACACCTATCTGTTCCCGGAGCTGATCAAGTTCAACGTGGACTTCCGGCCGGCGCGCAACGGCCAGCCGTTCGCCGTCGGCGCGGTCCAAGTGACGCCGCACCGCACCACGCACCTCGATTCCATCCGCCGCGTCGCCGGCGACATGCACGGCATCGCCTGCGAACCGTTCCTCTACGAGCTTGCCGCCAACGGCAAACGCATCGCCTACAGCGGCGACCTGGGCGAGGCGCGCGACCTCCTTTCGGTACTCGACCGTCCGCTCGATCTGCTCGTCACGGAGTGCGCGCACTTTTCGCCGGTTTCGCTTTTCGAAACGCTTCGCGACAAGCCGATCAAGCGCGTGGCGATGACTCATCTGCACCGCCAGTTGTGGGAGAAGCGCGATGAGTTGCCGGCGATGGCCAAGGACTACGGTCTTGCCGACAAACTGGTCATCGCGCGCGACGGGATGAAGGTGGAGTTTTGATTTCGTTCTTTGAAAAACCAACGCGACTGCCCTGGGGCAGTCGCTGCCAAAATGGACGCAACGGTTCGCGAGCGGGGATGCTTGCGCCACATCACTTCACGATCAGCGTCGCCGCGCTCATCGGCTCCAGCGCGACCTCGCAGTGGCCGTTCTCGGCCATCACCGGTTTGATCTGGCCGCGTTGGAGCAGTTGCAGTTTGGCGCGAGACGGCACGGCAACGGTGACGGTCGCAGATTCCTTCGCGTCCGGGTTGGCTATCAACACGTAACGGTGGCCGGAGTCGTCGGCACGCGTGACGAATTGCACGGTGTCGCGGCTGGGTTTCACGTCGAGCTTCGGCGGTTTTGCGGCGGAGAGCAGCGCGGGGAAAAGCTGTTTCACTTCGTTGCCGACAACGAGCATGTCGGCCCAGCGTTTGTCGAAGCCGAGCCGGTCGCGCTGCAAATCGAAATAGGCGTAGTAGATGAGGCCTTGCGCGCCGTGGATGAGGCAGAGGTAGGTCATCACCAATTCCTCGTCGAGCGTCGGCGCGCGGAATTTGTCGGCGTGGTCCTTGTGGTAGCACGCCCAGTCCATCGCCTGCGGCACCATCCATAACGGCCGCAAACCGTCCGACACCGCCGCGCATTTTCGCGTCCAGTCCGCAGCCATCGTCACGGGCTTTTCGGACACCGGATACGGATCGGCGCCGAGCACGTCGGCGGAGTTGAGGTAGCCGTAAAACTCGTCCACCTGATAAAGCACGGCCCACGTCGGGTGATTCGGGTCGAGCTGCTGCACGAGCTGCTGGCGCGCGTCGAGCCGGTCGCGCATCGTCAGCGGAAACTCATCGTTCAGATACCACGCCAGCAACGCCGGATGATCGCGGAACAGCGGGACAATGCCGCGCACGATGGCCTCCTCGCCGCGGAAGCCGAGCACCGGCTCGTAATAGCCTTCCGTGCCGGCGTAAACGTCCTTGATCGAGTAGATGATCTCCAAATGGCGCGCGGCGAGAGCGTCGAGGTAGGCGCGGACCTTTTCGACGCCGCCGACGTTGATGCCGTAGCACATGATCGTGTTGAACGGGCTGGCGGCGACGCGGTCAAGGTGCTCCTCGAAGTTCTTCGTCGTCGGCCCCGGCCCGAAATACCAGCCGAGCGGAAAGAACGGCTTGCCGTTGACGATGGTTCGGTTATGGCTGTCGAGAAACACCGTCGGCTGCGGCGCGCCGGCAGCGAGCTTGTGCAATTCAAACTCCTGCCGGCCCAGCGACGTTCCATCCGGCGCGAGCAGTTCGACGCGCGCTCGGTAATCGCCCACCGCGAGCGGCTTCGCGTTGAATGTCACGTCGTTGAAGCCGGCTTTCGGTTCTTTGATGTGTTGTTCGCGCACCGTCTTGTCGCCGGCGAGCAGTGAGCAGACAAGCGTCGTCTGCTCCGGCTTGAGCGAGCTTTTCATGAAGTCGGCGAGCTTGGCGCGCACGATCACGCGCTGGTCGGCGGCATTCTTGGGCAGACGACCGCGATAGTTCGGCAGCAGCAACGCCGCGTCGAGCGCGGGCGGGTAGTGTTCGGTCACGCTGACGTCGTCAAACCACGCCGTGCCGGTCATGCCTTTGCGCAGGTAGAGGTTGACGCGGACGCTCGTCGCTTCTTTCGGAATCGGCCCGGTAACGCTCTCGACATGAAACCAATCCCGGTCGCCCTTCTTGCCGGACGCGTAGCTGCCGCCGAGCCAGCCTTGGGCGCCGCTCCATTCCATGCAGATCGTCGCGCCGGTGTCCTCGCCCTGCACGCCGCGCGTCTTGATCCACGCGCCGTAGCGATACTTCATGCCCGGTTTGAACGAAATCGGTTGCGAGGCGAGCAAGTAGATCGCCTTGTTCGTGTTGACCAGCCGCAGGCTGTGCGCGCCGGAATGTGTGACATCGTCCACGACGCTGAAAGTCTTCGGCAGGCTCCAGTGGGCCGCGCCGTTCTCGAACCCGGCATTGCGAACGAGATTGGTTTCCTCCTGGGACGAGACGGCGGACGTGATCGCGGCAATCAACGTCACCGCAGCGGCAAGCGACCAACAAGGTGAGCACATATCATTTCTCCTTCGACGCGGACGGTTCCACGCTTTATCCCACGCCGGCTCGACGGGCGCAACGTTCGGCTGGCTCACGGCTTGGCCGGCGGCTCGTCGAACGCGGCACACACGAGATCGCAGAGCGCCGGAATGGCGTCACGAACGGCGGGCGTCATTTCGCCGCCAACGGTGTGCGGGTCGGCCACTTCGACGGCGAAGATGCGGAAGTTTTTCGGAAACTCCAGTTCGAGTTCCCTGGCCATGGCGATCATCTCCGGCAGGCCGGTGAAATGCGGCGACGCGCCCTGAACCGGCGCAAGGTCGTCGGGGTTGATCTCGATGATCGTGCCCGGCGTGTGCTTGCCGGTCATGACGGCGTCCAGGAGGATGGCGCGTTCGTAGCCGATGAACAACTCCAGCAGCGCCACGCCGTGCCACGACGTTTCCTGCACGTCCGCCACGGCCTCCAGCCGCGCCTTCAACGCGCGCGCCGCCAGAATGCCGACGGCATCGTCGGCAAGGATATCGTTGCCCAAACCAAGCACCAGAGTCTTCATCGTCTGCACCGAGTCACGCTAGCAGTTCAGACCGGCGGGTCAAGGGGGGAGATGAAGCATGGCAGATGGAAGTTGGAAGATGGGAGTTGGGGGCCGGAAGTTTTCCTTGCTGCTGCCGGAGGTGCGGTGTCAAATGACGGGGATAGCATCAACTCAAACCAGGTCACGCCCATGTTCGGCTCCTTTCAACAACACCTTCAACAACAACTCGACGGCATCTGCGCCGCCGGCACCTGCAAGCGCGAGCGCGTGCTCGCCACGCCGCAGGGCGCGCGAGTCCGCGTCGCCGACGGCCAGCCGGTGCTGAACCTCTGCGCCAACAACTACCTCGGCCTCGCGCAACATCCCGCGGTGACGACCGCCGCGCGCGAGGCGCTGAAGCGGTGGGGCTACGGCATGGCGTCGGTGCGGTTCATCTGCGGCACGCAAGGCATCCACAAGCAACTCGAAGCGAAGCTGGGCGAGTTCCTCGGCACGGAGGACACGATCCTCTATTCGTCCTGCTTCGACGCCAACGGCGGGCTGTTCGAGACGCTGCTCGACGAGGAGGACGCGGTGATCTCGGACGAGTTGAACCATGCGAGCATCATTGACGGCATCCGGCTCTGCAAGGCGCAGCGGTTCCGCTATCGCAACAACGACATGGGCGACCTGGACGCGAGGCTGCGCGAGGCGGCGGCGGCGCGGTTCCGGCTGGTCGCCACCGACGGCGTGTTCTCGATGGACGGTTCCATCGCCAACCTGCCGGCGATCTGCGATCTCGCGGAAAAACACGCCGCACTCGTGATGGTGGACGACTCGCACGCCGTCGGCGTCCTCGGCCGGCGCGGGCGCGGCTCGCACGAGCATCACGACGTCATGGGCCGCGTGGACATCATCACCGGCACGCTCGGCAAGGCGCTCGGCGGCGCCAGTGGCGGCTACACCAGCGGGCGCAAGGAGATCGTCGAATACCTGCGCCAACGCTCGCGGCCGTATCTATTCTCCAACACCGTCGCGCCGCCGATTGTCGCCGGCTCGATCAAGGCGCTCGAACTGCTTTCCGAATCCACCGCGCTCCGCGACCGACTGGAGGCGAACACGAAGTTCTTCCGCGATGGCATGGCGAAGTCCGGCTTCAACATCCTGCCCGGCGCGCATCCGATCGTGCCGATCATGCTCGGCGACGCCGCACTCGCCGCGCGCGTGGCGGAGGCGATGCTGGCGAAAGGCGTTTATGTCATCGGCTTCTCCTATCCCGTCGTGCCGCAAGGCAAGGCGCGCATCCGCACGCAAATCTCCGCGGCGCACTCGCGCGAAGACCTGGAATTCGCCATCGGCGCGTTCGCCGAGGTGAAGAGAGAGTTGGGCATCTGAGAGAAACCCTGATGAAGATTGGGCCATGGCTGTCGGCCGTGTTGATGGCATGGCCGCTGTCGGCGGCGGAAACGACGCCAACTCCGCCGAAAACGGTTTTGTGTCTGACGGTCAGGAACCAGCGCGGCGAAACCGTGGTCAAAGTCAACGTGGACACTTCGGAAACGCCCGACCTCGCCGACTGGGGCAAGCGCGCCGGCGAAGCGTGCACCAAGTGGACGCCGAAGATTTCCACGCTGCTGGCCAGCGACGGTTTCACGCCGCCGAGATCCGTGACGCTACGCTTTCAAAACGACAAGAAAGGCGTGGCCGGCACCAGCGGCGACAAGATCACCATCGCCGCGGCTTATGTTCGTGGCCACACGAACAACATCGGCATGGTCATCCACGAACTGTCGCACGTTGTGCAGGCGTATCCGGCGGCGAAGGAAGGTTTCGCCAAACCCGGCTGGCTGGTCGAGGGCATCGCCGATTACATCCGGCTCTACCACTTCGAGCCGGACGCGCCGCGCCCGCGAGTGAATCCCGACAAGGCCAGCTACCGCGACAGCTACAAGACGACCGCCGCGTTCCTGGCATGGCTCGAACAGCGCAACCCAGGAGCCGTCAAGAAGCTCAACGCCGCGCTGCGCCAAGGTTGTTTCAAGGAAAACCTGTTTCAAGACTGCGCCGGCAAACCGCTTGACGATCTCTGGTGCGACTTCGCCGACTCGCTGAGAAAGTAAGAGTCACGGCCTTTACGCATCACGCATTACTCATTACGAATCCCGCCTCCATGCCAGCGATCTCCACCAAGCTCACCTTCGCCCTCGGCTCCGACGAGAAGAGCCGCAAGCTGCCGTCCAAGATCGTCGTCAGCCAGAGTCAGAACGAAAAGCTGGATCACGTGCTGCTCAAGGCGCTGGCGTTTGTGATCTTCCACAGCGACCGGCTGCGGCTGGATGTGAACTTGGAACTGCCCCGCGTGCCGTTCGTGCCGGACCTCATCACGCTCGCGTTGGACGGCCGGCCGGAGTTGTGGATCGAGTGTGGCGAAGTCTCGCTTCACAAGCTGGAGAAGCTGACGCTGAAACTCGGCGACGCCGACATCTGGATCGTCAAGAAAAGCGCCGGCGAAGTATCCAAGACCGTCGAGCAGGCGCGGCGCAACATCCGGCGACTTAGCCGCGTCCGGCTGCTGACATTCGATCCCGGTTTCATCCCGGAACTGCTGGCACTGGCCACCGGCTCCAACTCACTCCACCTCGTCAAGCTCGTGCCGGGCGAAATGATGCAGCTTGTGTTCAACGATCTGTGGTTCGAGACGGCGCTGAAAGTGACCGCGCCGTGATTCGGGATTTGGGATTCGTAACTCGTGATTCGTAATCCGTAATCCGTGGATTCCCTTCGGGTGGCAGATCGCGAATACAGCCAACGAGCCACGTTTTGCAAATCACGAGTTACGAATTATGAATCACGCCTTCCCCGACTCACCCCGCCGCAACACCGTGTCTTTCAACGAGCCGGCGTCGTCGCGATTCAGATGGTCAAGCGTGTAGTGCAGGCCGCGGCTTTCCTTGCGCTGAAGGGCGCACTCGACGATCAGCCACGCCACCGTCGAGATGTTGCGCAACTCCAGCAGGTCGGCCGTCACAATGAAATCCCAGTAGTAGTCGAGGATTTCGCGCTGCAAATTTTCGATGCGCGTTTTGGCCCGTTGCAGCCGCTTGTCGGTACGCACGATGCCGACGTAGTCCCACATCAACCGGCGGATTTCGTCCCAGAGATGCGCCACCACCACCAATTCATCCGCGTCGTGCGCCTTGCCGCTTTGCCACGGCGGAATCGCAATCTGGTTGCGCGGCTGTTGTTCCACCGCCGCCGCCTGGATCGCCGCTCGATGTGCCACCACGACGGCCGCGCCGTGCAACCCCGTGCACGCCACCTCGCCGACGGCAAACAGTCCCTGGAGGTCGGTGCGCCCGTCCACGTCCGACAGCACGCCGCCGCACATATAATGTGCCGCCGGCACCACCGGCACCGGCTCCTTTGTCATGTCCATGCCGTAGCGCAGCAGCGTCTCGTAGATGTTCGGAAAGCGGCGGATAATGAACTTCGCCGACTTGTGCGTGATGTCCAGATACACGCAATCCGCGCCGGTCTTTTTCATCTCGGCATCAATCGCACGCGCCACGATGTCGCGCGGGGCCAACGCGCCTTGCGGATGATACTTCGCCATGAATTCGCGGCCGTCCTTGTCCACCAGCAGCGCTCCCTCGCCGCGCACCGCCTCGCTGATCAGAAACGTCCGGGCCTTGGGATGATAGAGGCACGTCGGATGAAACTGGACGAACTCCATGTTCGCGACGCGCGCGCCGGCCCGATACGCCATCGCCATGCCGTCGCCGGTCGCGATGTCGGGATTCGACGTGTAGAGATACACCTTGCCGCAGCCGCCGGTCGCGAGCATGGTCGCGCGCGCAGCGAACACCTCGACGACGACGCCGTGTTTGTCGAGCACGTAAGCGCCGATGCAGCGATTTGGTCCTTCCTGCCCCAGCTTCCGCGTCGTGATCAAGTCCACCGCGTGGTGGTTTTCGTAAATCTTGATGTTCGGATGCCGTGCAGCCGCCGCCAGCAACGCCCGCTCAATCTCGCGGCCGGTGATGTCCGTCGCGTGCAGCACCCGCCGCGCCGAGTGGCCGCCCTCGCGGCCGAGGTCCAACTTGCCGTTCCTGGCGTGCGCGAAATCCACGCCGAGTTCCATCAACTCCCGCACGCGCGCCGGCCCTTCGGTAACAATGGTGTGCACCACGTCCTCCTTGCAGAGGCCATCGCCGCACACCAGCGTGTCCTTCACGTGCGCCTCGAACGAATCACCCTCGGCCATCACGCAGGCGATGCCGCCTTGCGCGAAGTTGGTGGAGGCATCGGCGCTCTGCTTCTTCGTGACAAGCGCCACGCTCCCGTGCGCGGCGGCCTTCAACGCGAACGACAAGCCCGCGATGCCGCTGCCCAAGACGAGAAAATCAGTCTCAATCATGACAAGTCAGAGCTTCTCACGCCAAACCGCCAAGGCGCAAAGCTTCTTTGCGGTCTTTGTGTCCTTGCGTCTTCGCGTGAGCCATGCCGTTCAAAACGTCTCATTATCAATCAACCGCGTCTTGCCAACAAACACCGCCATCGCCACCAGCGTCCGGCCCGGCTCGTGGCGTTTCACCGGCAGCAGTGTCTCCGTATCCACAATTGCGATGTAATCCACTCGCGCCGACGGTTTGCCGGCGATCAGGCTCGTCATCGCCGCGCTCACCTCGTCAATCGTCCGGCCCGCCGCCAGCTCGCGCCGCGCCAGCTCCAATGAATGCCTCAGTGCCAGCGCCTCCTGCCGCTCCGTCGGGCTGAGATAGACGTTGCGCGAACTCATTGCCAGCCCGTCCGGTTCGCGCACGGTCGGGCAGACGACGAACTCCAGCGGAAAATTCAAATCGCGCACCATCCGCCGCAGCACCGCGCATTGCTGCGCGTCCTTCTGGCCAAAGCACGCCACGTCCGGCAGCACGATGTTGAACAGCTTCGCCACCACCGTGCAGACGCCGCGGAAATGCCCCGGTCGCGACGCGCCTTCCCATCGCTCCGATACCGCCGCCGCCTCAACCCATGTGCTGCTCCCGACTCCATTTTTCCCCCACATCTCCTCGTTCGTCGGCGCGAAGATCACGTCCACGCCGACCGACTCACACAGCTTCCGGTCGCGGTCAAAGTCGCGCGGATACTTCGACAAATCCTCCTTCGGCCCGAACTGCGTCGGGTTTACGTAAATCGAGACAACGCACACCTCCGCGCGCCGTTTCGCCTCGCGCACGAGGCTTAGATGCCCCTCGTGCAAATAGCCCATCGTCGGCACGAAGCCGACGCGCTGGCCCGCCGCGCGCGCCGCGCGCGACCACGCTTGCATCGCCGAAACGGTCTCGATAATCTTCACGATCTGGTTTTCCAAAATTTAATTTAACGTCATGAGCGAATCATACATCCAAAACCTGTTCGCCGAGCGCATCGGAGGCGCAACCTACGGCAAAAGCACCGCCATTTACAAGTTCGAGAAAATCAAACGCGCCAAACGCGCCGCCATCGCCGCGCATCCGGGCGTGGAACTGCTCGACCTCGGCGTCGGCGAGCCGGACGAGATGGCGTTTCCGCTGTCGGTGAAAACGCTTTGCGCCGAGGCGCGCAAACCGGAAAACCGCGGCTACGCCGACAACGGCGGCGCGGAATTCAAACAGGCCGCCGTGCGCTGGATGGAGCGCGTCTGCGGCGTGGCGGGCATCAACCCCGACGCCGAAATCATTCACAGCATCGGCAGCAAAGCCGCGCTCTCGATCCTGCCGGCGTGCTTCATCAACCCCGGCGACGTGGCGTTGATGACCGTGCCGGGCTATCCGGTCTTCGGCACACACGCGAAATATCTCGGCGGCGAGGTGTTCAACCTGCCGTTGACGGCGGAAAACAATTTCCTGCCCGATCTCGACGGCATCCCGGCCGAGATGCTGCGCCGCGCCAAGACGCTGGTCATCAACTTTCCGAACAACCCGACCGGCGCGAGCGCCACGCCGGAGTTTTTCGCGAAGGTCGTCGAGTTCGCCAAACGCAACAACATCATCGTCATCCACGACGCCGCCTACGCCGCGCTGGTGTTCAAAGGCAAGAGCGGTGAGCCGGCGCGCCCGCTTTCGTTCCTGGCCACGCCCGGCGCGAAAGACGTGGGCGTCGAACTGCATTCGATGAGCAAAGGTTTCAACATGACCGGCTGGCGGCTGGGCTTTGTCGTCGGCAACCCGCTCATCGTCAAAGCCTACGGCGACGTGAAAGACAACTCCGACAGCGGCCAGTTCCTCGCCATCCAAAAAGCTTGTGCCGTCTCGCTCGATCATCCGGAGATTACCGCGAAGATCGCTGCGAAATATTCGCGACGGATGAACCGGCTCGTGCGCGTCCTGAACCGCTTTGGCTTCCAGGCACGGAAACCAAAAGGCTCGTTCTTCCTCTATACGCGCAGCCCGAAACGCGCTGTGGTCGGAGGCAACACGGTGGAGTTCGTAAGGGCCGAAGACTTCAGCCAGTGGCTCATCACCAAGAAACTCGTTTCGACCGTCCCGTGGGACGACGCCGGCGCCTACGTCCGCTGGAGCGTCACCTTCATCGCCAAAGGCGCAGCCGACGAGGCGCGCGTGGTCGGCGAGATCGAACGGCGGCTGACCGACGTGAAGCTGGAGTTTTAGCGGATTGGAGTAATGGAGTGGTAGAGCATAAGAGTGATGGGAAATCCTCCCATTACTCCTCTAATCCAAAACTCCGACTCTCCATCCTCAGAACGACTGTTCCGCCGTCGGGAAATTCCCGCTCCGCACTTCGTCGCGGTAGGCGACGACGGCGGCGCGCATCGCGTCACCGACGGAGGCGAACCGCTTGACGTGCTTGAAGGTCGGCCACGTGGCGAGGCCGAGCATGTCGTTGATGACCTGCACTTGCCCGTCGCAATGCGGGCCGGCGCCGATGCCGATGGTCGGGATGCGGATGGACAAGCTGATGGTCTTCGCCACTTCAGCCGGCACGCACTCCAGCACGAGCGCGAACGCGCCAGCCGCTTCGACGCGTTTGGCTTCGTCGAGCAGGCGCTTGGCGGACTCTTCCGTCTTGCCCTGGATTTTGTAGCCACCGAACTCCAGCAGGCTCTGGGGCGTCAGGCCGAGGTGGCCGAGCACGGGGATGCCCGCTTCGACGATGGTGGCGATTTTTTCCGCCATGCGCGGGTTGCCGCCTTCGAGCTTCACGCCCTCCGCGCCGGCTTCCTGCACAAAACGGCCTGCGTTCTTGACCGCGTGGTCCACGCCGCGTTGGTAGCTCATGAACGGCATGTCGGCAATGAGCAGGGCCTTCGGCTTGGAGCGCGCGACGGCGGCGGTGTGATGTAGCATGTCGGCCATCGTCACTGGCAGCGTGCTCTCGTAGCCGAGCACCACCATGCCGAGCGAATCGCCGACGAGGATGAGATCCACGCCGGCCTCGTCCACCAGCTTGGCGGTGACGAAATCATAGGCCGTCAGCGTGACGATCTTCTCGCGCCCTTTCATCGCGCGAATCGTCGCCGTCGTGATTTTCTTGCGGGAAACGGTCACGCTCATGGTCACCAGCCCTTTGCCGCCAACTTCACCGGCTGCGCGTCGCCCAGCGAAGCCAAAAGCTGCACCGCCGTTTTGCCGAGGCCGGGAATGACCTGATCGGGCCGGATTTCCGCCAGCGGCTGTAGAACGAAGCGCCGCTCGTGCAGGCGCGGATGCGGCAGAGTCAGCGTCGGCTCGTTCATGATCACGTTGCCGCAGTAGAGCAGATCGAGATCAATCGCGCGCGGGGCGTTGCGGTCATGCTCCCGCGGCCGGCCGAGCGATTCCTCGAATTGCTGGAACTGCTCCAAAAGGTCCAACGGCGGCATGTTCGTTTCGATCTCGACGACGGTGTTGAGAAATTTCGGCGTGCCCGGCGCGCAACCGACCGGCTCGGTTTCGTAAACGGACGCTGCAACGACGCGACCGTTGGAGGACAGCTCGCACACGAAGTCACAGGCTTGGCTCAAGTTCTCCAGCCGATTGCCAAGGTTCGATCCGAGTGAAATTCCAGCTAGCATAACGCATCGCTCCTCACTTCAGTCCCAGCACATCCTGCATGTCGTAAAGCCCCGCCGGCTTGCCGACAATCCATTTCGCCGCGCGCAGAGCGCCGCGCGCAAACGTCTCGCGGCTCGAGGCGCGGTGCGTCAACTCCACGCGTTCGCCGGGCGCGGCAAAGATGACGGTATGGTCGCCGACCACGTCGCCGCCGCGGAGGGCGTGGATGCCGATCTCATCGCTGGTGCGCTCGCCGACAATGCCAACGCGGCCGTGGCGGGCGAGGTCTTTGAGTTGCTTCTGTTTCACGTCGGCGAGAATCTGCGCGAGACGCTCGGCGGTGCCGCTGGGGGCGTCTTTCTTCAGCCGGTGGTGCATCTCGACGATCTCCTGGTCGAAGCCGGGGCCGAGGATTTCGGCGACCTTGCGTGTGATGTAAAAGAGTGCGTTGACGCCGGTGGAGTAGTTCGCGGCCCAGACAACCGGGATATCGCGTGTGACACCGAGGACCTGTTTTTTTTCTTCGGCGGTGTGGCCGGTCGTGCCGATAACGAGCGCGACCTTGTTTTTCGCCGCCGCCTGCGCCGCGGCAAGCGTGCCGTTGTGAAGGCTGAAATCAATGAGGACGCTGGCTTTCGCGGCGGCGGCAAGGATATCGCCGCCGAGGTCCACTTCGCCGACAACGCTGAAGTCCGCGTCCTGTTTCGCCAAGCCGAGGATCGTCTGGCCCATGCGGCCTTGGGAACCGTTGATGACGAGTTTGATCATAGCATCGTGGCGCCGGCCACCTTGCCGGCGTTGTTAATTATTTCGAGCAACGCCGGCAAGATGCCGGCGCTGCGTCAGAGCAACCCAACCTTCTGCAGCGTCGCCTTCAGCACCGCCTTGTTCTTCTCGCTCATCCGGCACAGCGGCAGACGGAACTCTTCCTCGATCTGGCCCATCATCGCCATCGCGGTCTTGACCGGAATCGGATTGGTCTCAATAAACAGGTCTTTGAACAGAGCGACGTATTTGTCATGCACCCCCGCCGCCGCGCGGGAATCGCCCTCCAGAAACGCATGCACCATTTCCGCCACGCCGTGGGGGATGATGTTCGAGGCGACGCTGATGACGCCGCGCGCGCCGACGGACATGAACGGCAGCGTCAGCGAGTCGTCGCCGCTCAGCACCGTCAGGCGGTCGCCGCAAAGCGCCCTGAGTTGTGCCACGCGGTCGCACGAGCCGCTGGCTTCTTTCATGCCGACGATGTTTGGGTTTGCCTCGACGAGCCGCGCAACGGTCTCGGCCGCACAATCCACGCCGCAGCGGCCAGGGATGTTGTAAAGGATCACCGGCAGCTTCGTCGCCCGGGCAACGGCGCTGAAATGCTGGAACAAACCTTCCTGGGTCGGCTTGTTGTAGTAAGGACTGACTTGAAGCACGGCGTTGGCGCCGGCTTTCTCGGCTTTCTGGGTGAGCGAGATGGCTTCGTCGGTGCTGTTGGAACCGGTGCCGGCGATGACCTTGCATCGGCCGCGCGCAGCGCTGACGACGATCTCGATGACGCGGACGTGCTCGTCATGGTCGAGCGTCGGCGATTCACCGGTGGTGCCAACGGGCACGATGCCGTCGATGCCGGCTTCGATTTGCCGTTCGACGAGCCATGCCAGTTTCTTCTCATCCACCTTGCCGTTGTGGAAGGGAGTGACGATTGCAGTGTGTGCGCCAGTAAACATAAGCGTGTGGGATTAGTAGCTCCGAACTGGACAAATGTCGCTAATAATTTCTACTTCCGCGCTCATTTGCGCCACTCGCGACTCAGAGTTCAAGGGTGCCTTCAAACACAAAGTCTGCCGGCCCTTTCAGCGTCACGTCGCGTACGTCGTTGCCGTGAACCTTGAAATCCACCTCCAGCGTGTCGCCGCCCTGCACCCGGACCTTGACAGGCGCGTGCGTGAAATGGACGAGGTGCGCGACGATCGCGCTGGCGCAAACGCCGGTGCCGCAGGCGAGCGTCTCGCCTTCGACGCCGCGCTCGTAGGTGCGGACGCGGATCGTTTGCGCGTCGAGCGGCTGCACGAAATTGACATTGGTGCCTTTCGGTTTGAAATGGTCATGGAAGCGCAGCTCGCGGCCGAGCGGTCCGACCATCGCCTTGTCGGCGTCCTCCACGAACACGATGGCGTGCGGCACGCCGGTGTTGATGCTGGAAACTGCCAACTCGCCATGCGAGGTCTTGACCTTGTCGTGAAGCCGCAGCCCGTGCGGCGCGCTCATGCCGAGTCTGACAAGTTCGCCTTGATACTCGGCATGGATGATACCAGCCAGCGTCTCGAACGCCACCGCAGATTTCTGCCAGCCCAGTTTTTGAACGAATCGGGCAAAACAGCGCGCGCCGTTGCCGCACATCTCGGCCTCGCCGCCGTCGGCATTGAAATAGTGCATCCGGAAATCAGCCTTGCCGTTCGCGCAAGGCTCGGCCAGCAGCAACCCGTCCGCGCCGACGCCGCGATGGCGGTCGCACAGCCGCTCGATCTGCTCGCGCGTCAGCCGCAGTTTCAAATCGCGGTTGTCGAGCATGACAAAGTCATTGCCCGCGCCGTTCATTTTGGTGAACCGTAAGGTCATGGGCATATTCTAGTCATAACTGGCAGAAAAAACACAAGTTTTCCGCGCGCGGTGGCCGGCGGGAACGATTTTTCTCTCAGCGGGTTGGAGATGAGGTTGCAGCGCGCTGCCGGTTGGGCTAGGGTTCGGCAGTTCTTTGAGACGCGAAGTCCGCACTTGGACTCGCGCCTGTTCCGAAACTTCCGCGATTTGTGTTTCGCGGCTCCTCCATGTGGGGGCGATTGGTTTCGACTCAGGTGGAGAGCCGAGGGTGGCGTGCCGAGGACGTCAGTTGGCCTCGATAAAAAACTGACAAAAACAATAAGAGCTAACGAAGAGTTGGCCCTCGCGGCTTAACGGCTGCGACGTTGCGCCCGTGACGCCTGCTATCGGGACGCAACGCCATTAGCAGGTGTAGGTCAAAGCTGAGTCGCCGGGCCGAGACCGAAACCAATACGTGGCGGCTGGTTTGCGGAGTTGCCTGCTTGCCGACGGCTCCGCGAACGAGACTTAAGCGCAAGCTACGCACGTAGTCATTCCCGGTGATCTGGCTGAGGACGTGGGTTCAATTCCCACCGCCTCCACCATTTTCCCAGAATTACCTGCTCTGCAGAGTTCGCCGCATTGCTATTTCCGCTCCTATCCAAGCCCAAAACAATACTTGTTTCCCAACACTGTTCCAGAAAGGGGCGGGGCCATACGGGAAAAAAAACGAAAGATCGATCAGTTCTTGATCGGATGCTCGTCCTGCTGAAACGCGGTGCAAAGTATTTCCGCGGTTTTTTCCCGCATCTTCTCCGCAAAGCCAAAGGCGACCTCGTCCTTAGCCTCCATCATGCGGTAACCCGCCCGTTGCCTGAGGGCCTTGGTGATGAGGCGGAACTGGCCGATGGAATTATCCTGGGATCCTCCGATGGTGCGCATCTGCCGGCCCAACATTTTGGCCTTTTCATCCTTTTGGTCTTCGCTGCTATCAATCAGTTCCCGGACCTTCTGGTTGAGGGCCTTGGCCGCATCGGGTGTTCTCTCCTGCAGTTTCTTGTCCTCGTACATTTTTTGAATTTTCGCGAGCAAACCGTCGAACTCGTCGGCCAGCGCCGCCACCTGCGGCTTCGCCGCCTTCTCGTTGGCGCAAAAGGCGCGCGTCTTTTTGTACCAATCCATATACTCCACGATGCGGCTGCGGATGACCTCCACGAAGCGGTCATTCGCCTCCAGGCGTTTCAACAACTCCGCTTTTTTGGTTTTTTCCTGCTTATCATCAAAGATGCTTTCATACTCCGCGGTCACTGTGCAGGTGGTGGGGTACTTGTCCCTCTCCGGGCGCTTGACGGGGAGTTCCTCTGGAAGCCGGGCCTCCGGGGTGTCCTTGGGGGCTTCGCTCAGGATTTCCAGTGCGCCGAACACGCCGACCGGGCTCTTGGCGATCCTTTGAAACGGATAGATGAGAACGCCATCCTCCGCTTCGTACTGTATTTCCTTTTGGCCTTCAAAGTTGCTGTTTCGAAGGTACGCGGTGTCGTTCTCGACGTAACCGGGATAGGGGTAATGGCCCCGGGCCGAACTCGTAACAGTTCTGTTTTTCAGCCAGAGGCGGAATCCTTCATATTTGCCGGCCGGCTTCTCGTATTCGCCACTGGACTTCTTGATGAGCAGCGGCCAGGAGTCAATCAGCCCATCGGTCCTCCTGTAATCAGCTTGCCACTGCAAACAAAAAGGCACCTTCCAATTCAGGCGCTTGTCCTTGACGGGGTTCAATTCCGCGATTCTTTGCTGGTACCAAATCGCGGGCGCCGCGATAAGAGCCACCCACACGTTGAAGTCCTTGCCTTGCTTGTACTCGATCTCGGTGGTGGATACGGCCCTGCTCTCGGCTGTCCCATCCAAGCTCATATTCACCTGTTGGTCGCGCGACCTCCATACGCACATCACGATGGCATTGCCGTTGTCAGTCAATTGCAGGACCATGTTCTCGCTGGGGAAGTGAATCTGCGAGGGCTGCACATGTTGCGCGGTAATGACCAGGTCGCCGCCATAGAGATCTGGGATAATGGCGTGCTGGCTGCGCGTTTCCACCCGTATCTTCTCCGTGCCTTCCCCCGGCTGCGTCTCCACAAACGGTTTTTCCTTCTTCAAGGAAAAGCGCATCAGCATCTTCTTACCAGCCTCCGATGTGACGTCCGCCTCCAACAACGCATTTGTTGCCGTGCTGTCCATGATTGTGAATGCGTTTAGCGCCTTCGCCTTGTCCCCGTTCGTGCCCACAGACACCAGTGTCGGTCCTTTCACCAAGGACTCGCCGAGCCGGTAATACCATTCGCCTCCTCGGGCACCTTTACGAAACACCAGCACCAGATATTCGTTGGCCATGCAAATGTCGCCGTGGCTGGTGATGTTCCTGCCTGTCAACTCCTTCCAACCTTCCCGCTTCGCGACCGCCTCGGGCGACAGGCTGTCCGGTGAATGCGTCCCAGTGTCCCATATCAACGCGCCACTCTCCGTCGCACTTGCGTCCGTCGCGAAAAGGAAACAGGAAACCAGGAGGCCCGCCCCGAACCGGAACAACAAAGTCCCGCCTGCTGGAGGCACGCGAAGATGTGAAAAGATTCGTTTTTCATTCATGAGTTTAAGGGAGCCTGCGGTGATTATATTGAGCATAGGCTAAACGTGTATTTCATCCCCGACTAATCATATTGGCTGGCTCGAAAAAGGGGTGGGCACGTCACCCGCAAAAGTTTGGCCCGTGAGATCCGCCATGATTCCTTGATTGCTTGGCCGTGGAGTGTAATGGACTCGGCGGGCGGGTCAAGAACGGCGTCAGTCATGCTATTATTGCTGGCGAGGAACAAGGAGGGGTTCTCCTCCATGCCCGGCAATTGCAGCATTTTGTAGCAGGTCAGGCGGTAAAAGGTGCGGTTTTGCCCAAGATGGGCTCGCATAAACCCGCAAATTCCCGCAGAAAACGCGCCCTGTGGAGCATTCAATTCCCGCCGCCTCCACCATTTTTCCTCAGAAAAATGAAAACTTCTAGAAAGTCGTTCTGCTCCGGGCAGACTTCCAGCACCGTCTTGCCACTGCTGGCCTCCCTCAATATGAGGATCTTCTCTTCTGTCGTATATCGCTTGCCTTCCATTACAGGCTTTTCTCCAAGCCCCAGATTGTCACCTCCCCTGGCTCTATATACGAGGTCGCGTCGGTGCCCATCACTGGGACAACGTGGATCATCCTGGTATCGGCGCGCCTGTGATGGGCGCATGGCGAACCTCAAACAAGAGGTTGAGAACTGGAAACTTCACGAGAGGCATTCGGATGTGCGGGGCGTTGTCCCGGGACTTCAACGTTGAACTCCGCAGTTTTTCAGCTCATTGTCCGCGTTCGCCAAGTTCATGACAACCGTCAAATCATTTGTCAGCCAGACAGACGCGGCAGTGGCTTTGTCACGTTTGGAGGCGGCGGGGATTGAGGGATTCCTGGCTGACGACATCAGCCGCGCTGTGGTTGGCGCTGGCACGCCGGGTGTCCCGTTGCGTTTGCAGGTGGCAGACGAAGACGCCGAAAGAGCGGCTCAAATCCTGGGAGCCGGGGAGGAAGCCATGCCGTTGTCAAACGACTCCGTGCTTCCTGAACAAGTAACGGAAACCGGTCTGACCAAACTCGCAGCCAAAAGTGCTATGGCCGCGTTCGTGGAAGGTGGAATCTGGGGATTGGTCGTTCTGGGATTGATCGGGGTGGCTGTGGTTGTTTGCTGCGGAAAAGTCGAAGGGGATTGGGGCGAGGTGTTGTTCGTGTTTGTTGCTGGCGGGTTGTGCGGCCTGATTTTGCGTTCAGCCATGAAGGCCTTCCGCAAGGACGGGAACCAGTAAACTGATCGTGCGCCATAACCAAAGACATTGTCTCCCATCCGTCCAGCCGCGACGCGGGAAAAGGATATCATTCCAACAGCGCAACAGGTGTTTTGCGCGTTTCTACATTCACGCATCCTCCGCCTCGTTGAACCGCTGGTAAACTCTTTCGGTATTGGCCATGAAGGGGCAGAATACCGGTTCTGCGCCTGCGCCTTTTCGCAGATATTGTTCACTTCAGCATCTGCAAATGCCACCAATCCCCAATGCCGTCGAAAATCATCTGAATCGAAATGGCGGCCACGATCAGACCGGTGATGCGGATGAGCGCGCCCATCAACTGGTAATGGATCATCCACCTGCTCATCCATCGGTAGAGCGACATGATGGCGCAGTTGACCAGAATCGCAAGGCTGATGCAGGACGCGGTGACCACAAAACCATGTTCCGTGTTCAAGGAAATCGCCGCCGTGATGGTGGCCGGGCCTGCGATCATCGGCGAGGCCAACGGCACCAGGGAGATGTCTTCGTGTTTTTGTTTCTCGTCGATTTCAAAAAACACGCCTTTGGTCAGCGCGAGATAGCCCACGAAGAAAAGGATGATTCCCGCGGCGGTTTTCAGCGAATGCATCTCGACGTGGAAGATGTTTTCCAAAATGAGGTGTCCGCCGATGCCAAGGACCAGGAGAATGGCCCAAGCAAAGACGGTGGATTTGAGAATCAACTTTCGCATGTCCCTTTGCGAAAATTGATCGGACAACACGGACAGGATGAAGATCTTGCTGATGGGGTTGATCAGCACAAGCAGGTAAAGCGTATATTGAGTCAGCAGAGCGAAGCGCATGGTTCGATGTCGTCCGCGGCGACCTTAATGTATCCGGATCGGCAGAAACAAGTGAGTTTAGCTGGTAACGGGCATGTTTTTCACGCTCTCGACCGTTGGAAGAACGCCCCCTCCGACACCCGCTTCATGAACCCGCCAACCGTGGATTCTTCATGGCTGCGTATCCCGGCCATAAGGCATTGGCCACATCAATTGCCTGCCTGCACCGACGAAACAGCAGTGAATGGAACGGTTGGTTCAAACACATCAAATTCATCCCCATACTGCCGCAGGTAGTAGAGTGAATAGGAACGATGGAAAACCAGGACGGGCAAGAGCATCACGGTGCCGATGTAAGGAATGATCAACAAGCAACAGCCGACGATACAAAGGCAACAGGTGAAGACTAGGACGAGCAGAACGGCAATGCCAATCACAAGATGAAGAAGAAGTTGGAACAGGAAATACAGAACGAAACGACCGAAGTTCCCGGAAACCAGTGAGAACAACTCCCGCCAGGCCGCCAGGCATTTGCTGCCCCGCAGAAACATGATGGGCACGACAAAGTCCGCAGTGAATTTGACAATCACCAGAAACACGCAGCCAAGAGCCATCATCACGATAAACAGGAGGATCAGTTCCTGAATGTCCCCCATAATGAGCTTTCTGGCCGTGAACATCCTGTAGATGGGAAAGCAGCCCATGATGACCAATGGCAATGTCAGAACGGTTCCAATCAGGCTCAACACGAACCGAAACCAGAACAGGCTGTTGCCTTGGGTTTTGAACTTATTCCATGGCACTTTGACCTCGGCCACGTTAAGGGCCACGCAATGCAGGAACATGAACTTGCCTCGGCTGTTGAGCCACAGCATCAGCACACCCAGGACAAAACCGATGATGACCATCACAACCACCAGCGGGATGATCCAGTTGAGGTTGCTCATCACAAACGCTTTGGCTTGTTCGATCTCCTGGTGAAGACTCTTTCCGGAATGTTCTGAGGAAGGAACGTTGAAGTTGCCGCCGTAACCACCCTCGCCAAGCGTGGCCAACCAGGCACAGAACCCAATTGTCATCCACTTGGCCAGATCGAAAGGCCGAAACAGCATGTGCTTCACCCGCTCGATTGCCGCATTGATGGGATCTACGACACTGACGTTTGCCGGACGAGGCATCATGTTAAACCTCCATGAATGGAATTGGCGACCAAACGGAGGATAACCAACCAGTCTCGTGGGAGCAATGCTTTAACACATCACCGCACCGTCTCAGAATCGGGGGCAAAAAATTAGCACATCGTTCGAGTTTTTGTTCTGAGTTTCACGTCAGGAACTTTTCTCTCACGTTGTGCTGAATCAATATGCCACCTCTGGGTCATTTTGCAAGAGTTCGAAGCGATGGCAGACAAAAGAAAAATGTGGGAGGCCCCTTGTTATCAAGGGGAACGACCGAACCTCCGAGTAGACCGATTGCCCGAGAAATCACCTCCCACAAAAACCGAATATCAAAACCAGCGCCGTTTTGCGGCGTCACCTCGAACCTCATCTCACTAGGACTGCTTCCGCCCTGTCCAACGCTCGGTGGCATTCTCTGTGACGAAAAGAAGATTTCGTCAATTCAAACAGAATTGCAGCTCAAAAGTCTCCACGTTCCCCGAATCCACATGCCCAGTCCAATGGTGTATGCGATTGCCCGCTGGGTTAATGGCACCGCGATACACACGGTCCTCCCGATTCTCGGTGTTGTTCTTTGCCCCTACTTGTGTTTGGATACAGGAGAATTGGTTTCAGCATTTTCCTTCGCGGCGGCAACCATCGCGTCCATCCCATCCTTAATCTCCCCGACCTGCGGATGCACTTCCTTGATGAGGTCATGTTCGAGCTTGGACAACTTTTCAATGCGCTTGCCCTGCGCCTGAAGTTGATTCAAAAAGGCATTCTGTTTGGTTGAAATCCGATACATCCACCAAAAACAAACAACCCAGCAAAGGGTTCCAGTCACAGTCAGCCAGAAAGCGAAGGCGGTTTTATCCATCTATTGCAGATACGTTACGCGATGGGCCGATCCTTGCCTATGGGGCGTTACCCTACTCCGGACCACCTCTGGATCATTTCGCAAGGGGCGTAGTTGCGACCAGACAACCAGACGTGTCGTTCGCAGGTGAGTTGACGATCCTGCTGACCGGATAGGTCTCAGCAATGGCGGTCACTTCAATAGCTCTTGTTTATGGCACGATGGTGCCCTTGGGTGGACAAAACACGTTGACCAGAACCAGATCCCCGTCCTTGATCAACCCTGTATCCATGCCATACAGTTTTTCCTCGCTGCCGCTATTCAGAGCGCTCGTCTCCCGGGTGCGAAGGCATTTCTCGTAGGTTCCCATGAGCGTCTTGAAGGTTACGTCGCGACCGGTGATTTCCGCGCGGTCCATCGCAACTCCTGGGGCCATTTCATGGTAATACTTCTGTCCCACCCGGGGTCTGCCGGGCATCATCAGACCAAACTTGGCTCCGTTCTCTCCCGCCAGCCACGACCCTTCGTGGCCCGTGACCTTACCGTCCTTGTAGATGTCCACATCCTCGCCGAAGTAATAAACGTCACCCGTCGTCTTGCTGATGGCAAAATAATTTCTGGACACCTCGACCAGCTTGCCATCCTTCGTCTCCCGCTCCTCGACCACCCGGGTTTCCACCCCGTCAACCACCTTGGTCTCGTTCAAAACGTGGATCACGAGCGCGTCTTTCCCGTGCTCGAGATACAGCCGGTAGCTCGGCAACAGAATGAAGTAGGTGTTTTTGCCAATGGCAACGAGGTCCGCCTTGTCTGGTGAGAATGAATTGCTCCATGGGCGCTCTGGCTTTCCAGTTTTGTCCTCGGCGTGAATCGTCTGCGGTATGATCACGGTCAGAACCGCGAGGCTTCCCAGGACTAAAATGCGTTTCATGATGTTTTCTCCTTCCACCCATGTGAACGATCACTCACCGTTGTCTGCTGTCCTCATATCCGGTCGCTGCGTTGAGCCAGCCGCGCAAACAAATAGCACAACGATCAAATTCCAGTTTTGGCTTTGAGAGTCATCACCGAATTCTCTCGCTGTGCCATCTCAATTTGCCACCACTGGAGGATTAAGCAAGGGGTGTTGCGGAAACCAGGCAGTCAGGCGTTCGGCTTCCTGCAGACCTCCAACACGGTCTTGCCGCTGCTGGTTTCCCGCAGAATTCGAACCTTCTCTTCTGTCGCATATCGCTTGCTTTTGATTCCGATCCCTTCTCGAGACCCCAGATTTTCACATCGCTTGACCATAAAAAGCGAGGCCACGTTAACGCCAAGTGATCGCGCGTCTTTGGCACCGCTCATGTGCTCTAATCCACTGCTGGTTGCCACTCTATGGCGACACTCGCAACGGCATGAAACTGGTATAAGCGTCCGTTGGCATAAAGCCGAGGTCGTTCGTAATGATGATGCCGCCGCACTCGAAGTCGGTATCCCTGGCCGCGGTGAGTTTCAATATGTGCCTGCCTTTGCCGACGTGGAAACCAAATCGCTCGGTGCCCAACCCGCCCGCCTGCGGCGCGGTGAAGTTCCACAACCAGTGACCGGGCACCGGCCCGCCGTGGCCGACGCAAATGTAGCCGAATCGGATTTTCTGACTGCCCAACGGCCTGCCATCCAAAAAAAGACCGAAGAATTCCCTGGCGGCGGACGGTTTTGTCTCGAAGCTTTGCCACTTTGTCCAGATGACGATGTCAGTATCGGCGGCAGACTCGAAAGCGACATCCGCTTGCGGCGAGTTCTCCGTGCGCCATTTTATGTCACATTTCGTGAACACGCGTTCGGCGATCGACGGCGTCGAGACCGTGGCGATGGGAGACGGCTGGCTTTCGTTGCCTGCGCGGTCAACGGCGGCGACCCGGTAGTAATACGTTTTGCCTGCGAGCAGACCCCAGTGGATGTAGATCTTCGTCGAAGGCGATGCGATGAGATTTTCCTGGCGCGCCTCGCAGTCGGGCGACTCGGAGACGTAAAGGTTGAAATGATGGAAGTCGGGACAGTCCGCCGCCTGCCATTCGAGATGGATGGAGTAGCTGCCCGTCGCGCGGGCCGTGAGATGAGTGGGTGATGGCGGCGGGGTTGCATCCGCAGCCTCCGCTCCCGTGGGCTGAACGAGGTCGTCGGTCACGAGCAGTTGATCCACCGAGACATACGGAACGTTCGGAACCAGACCGAGCAGGTGCACGCCCGTCGCAAGCTCCGCGCCTTCAACCAGCTTGATCCATCGCCAGCCGCCTTCGCGATCCGAGCGCATCGTCACGACTCCGCCGTCCAACCGGCATGCGAGGCTGAACGGGTTGTCCGTGCTTTTCACGCGGAGCCACACCGCATACGTGCCGCCGCGCGGCACCTCAAACCGTATCGTGAAATCCTTCGCGGGTTTGTCCCGGCCGAGGTTCATGGAATAAAGCCCCGATGCACTCGTATCGAATTCCTCCATCGCCGGCGGCGCGGCCACCGACGCCAGCTCGGCCTCGAACACATGCCGAACCGGCCCATGCCACGCCGGATCGGAACAGACCTCGGCTGATTTCAGACTCTCCAAACCGCAGCGTTCGAGCGACGTGACGCAGTAATAGAATGGTCCCGGCTCCGGCGGTGCATCCGCAAAGTTGCAGTCCGCAACGGCGGTCCGGGTGATCTGCTCGAAAGGCCCGCCGCTGTGCCGCGAGCGGTAAACGAGATAGCCGGCGATTTCCCTGGCATGCTTCGGCGGCTGCCAGTTCAACCTGACGTTGCCGCCGTCAGCCTTTGCGGTCGGACGTTCCGGCCGGCCGGGCAACATCATAACCATGAAATAGAAATCAATGTCACCGAGCATCGAGGAGGCATAGCCGAGCTTGGTGCCGTCAGGACTCATCGCCGGATGCGCCTCGGTCCAGTAAGTCGAGTGGCCGATACCGGAGTTGTGCGATCCAATGCGATGCACGAAGCCCCGGCCATCGGCTGCGAAACGAATGAGATGCGGGTCCGCGCTCGCGGCGAGCCACGACTCGTCGGTTTCCCACGACTGATGATTGCTGCTCGCGTTGGCCAGCGGCGTGATCTCGCCGGTGAGTTTGTTCACGGTCTGCAATTGCCCGCCGGGCACCATGAGTTTGCCCGATGGACTATGCGCGCGATGACCGGCCCACAAGCCCTCGCCGCCATAGATGCGTTTGATCGAGACGTCGGTGCGCATCATGAAGTTGCCTTCGGGATAGTCACCCGGCTTGTAGCCGCCGTGCTCGTATTCGAACTCGACCGAGTGGTCCGGCAGCTTCGTGAACCACAACTGGTGAATCTGGCCTTTCGGATCGAGCACGACATTTTCCTTGCCGTCGAGTGAGAGCAGATGAACGCGGCTTCTCTGACTCCACGGCACGTTGGGAAAGGACTCGCGAATCAACAGATATTTGTTGTCCTGACTGATCGGCCAGACGCTTGCGCCGCCAACAAACGTTCCGAGGACTGTTTCCTTGTTGTCCTTCAGCGAGTAGCGAATCGCTGCCGCCTTTCCATCTTCAGCGCCTTTGCAGTAGTAAAGCCGATCAGGATCATTGCGATCCCACGTGTAGCCGGCGGCGGCGATGGGCAGTTTCGTCATTGAGCTGGCGTCGGGCGAAAGCAACACGCTGAACTTGCCGTCCCAGTCGGATGAGTAAAGGGCAATCGCCGATCCGTCGCAGTTCCACGGCGGGATCTCCATGTAGAAATGTCGCGTCGAGCCACCCGGCGTGTCGGTCAACCGCCAGATCGCGGCGCCCGTGGCGGAGTCCTTGAAGATGACGCGCTCCGGCTGGATCGAGTCGCCGTGCATGACCTGCGCGCGGGGCTTGAACGGCCGGCGCGCCGCCAGCCGATCGAGTTTATGATAGCGATGCTCGTCGGGCAGTTGCCGGCGCTTGAACTCGATACCATTGACCCGTTCCAGCCTCGCATCATCCGCCCAGATGACGCCGGTGGTCTGCGATAGTTGCACGCCGACACCCAACATCGCCGCGTCGTCCTCAACGCGAAACGACACCGTGCGTCGCTCGTAACCTTTCGTGGACACCTGCTCCGAACTGGACTTGCGGACGCGGTTGCCGGCGGTGTCGAACAACGAGTAACGCACCACGAACCGTTTCTCGGAATTCACCAACAACGAGAACTGATAGGCGGAATGCGGCTGGATTGGAACGGGCTTCAACCAGAGTTGCGGGAACCACATTTCCGCCGTTGTCTTCTCGTAGCGGATGCATCGTTTGCCTTCGGGCGCGCCCGTATCGCTCACGCGGATGACCCCCTTGCCTTCCGCATCGTGATAGACAAACGACCAGCCTTCCGGCACGCCGTTTGCGTTGATCGGGCCTTCGACGTTCCCGTTGGCCAGCAGACTTCGGTCGCGGAAGATCAGATAGCCCACGGCCGTCGGTTCGTGAAACGACGCACTGGGGTTTTGCGGCCACATCGCGTGCGGGTAGCCGGGCGCGTTGCTGCCGACCTTGACGAGCCAGACAAAACCTTGCGGAGGAGGTTTCGCGCCAAGCGATTTGAACGGGATCGCCATTTCGGCACTCCATCCGCCCGGGCGCTTTCTCGTCGCATGCGCCCAATCGGCATTCCACTTCGCACCCTGCCCCGGCATCGCCTTCGGATCCACATGCGCATCGAAGACCGCGTTATCGCAATTCAGCGCGAAGTGATAGTAGTCCGCCCCGGTCGGTGACGTGTGCAGAAACACTTCGACCGAATCGTCGTTGAACACCGCGCCATCGCGTTGGCGTTCTTGTTGTGCGACCGGCTCTTTCCCTGGCCGTGATTCGGCGTCCACGGCGATATAGAGACGCTCGTCATCGCACAAGAACCGCACCGTCATGCGCGATGGAACTTTCTCGGCGGCGGAACCGAGTGTGTAGAAGACTGGCGACGGTTCGGCGGCGTTCCAGCAAGCATCTGTCAGGTCGCCATCAATCGCCGGCGCCGAATGCGTGAAGCGGCAAACGTATTCGCGATCCTGCGCCCCAACCCAGGCGCACACACAGGCCCAGAGCACCGTTCCACCTGCCAACCTCAACAACCATTGCATGATGTGAGTCACGCTATCAGCCAACGACGACCGTTTCAAGCGACACGGACATCACGGACTGACCGGAACTGCTGGTGAATTGGCATGGAAATCATGAGGTAGCAGACAGTGTCGTTGTTGACTATGAATTTCGATTCCCTGTAAACACGGGGAGTGAAATTATCAATTGGTGAAGGTTGCGAAGTGCATCGAATGAACCGAAGTGAATTTCCGTCCCTCGCCGCTGACCCCGCCGCACACGGCTGGTGAAACGGCCATGAAATACTGACCCAGGAATCCATCATGAACATCCGCCATCTTCCCAGCCTTGTCCTCCTCGTCTCAACGACGATCTTCGCCCAGAACACCGCGCAGTCGGAACTCAAGCTCGACCTCCTCCCCAACGAAGTCTGGTGGGGCGGTGCCGTCACCCTCGGCACCAAGATGCCTTACGGTGTCACGCCCATTGACATCAATCTGGATGGCGACAACCGCGGCAATCAGTACGCGCCGTTGCTCGTCTCCTCGAAGGGCCGTTATGTCTGGTGCGAAAAGGCTTTCCGGTTCGACTTCAAGGATAAGGCCCTGCGCGTCACGTCGGCGGGCAACACGTTTCGCTACGGCCAGGCGGGACAGAACTTGCGCGATGCCTATCGCCACGCGTCCCGGAGCTTTTTCCCGACCGATGGCAAAATGCCGGACCGCGCGCTTTTTGCCACGCCGCAATACAACACCTGGATCGAGTTGATGTATGACCAGAACCAGCGGGACGTGCTCAAATACGCCCACGCCATCGTGGACAACGGCCTGCCGCCCGGTGTGTTGATGATTGACGACAACTGGCAGGAAGACTACGGCAAGTGGACCTTCCATCCCGGCCGCTTTCCAAATCCCAAGGCCATGATGAATGAGCTTCACGCGCTGGGTTTCAAGGTCATGGTCTGGGTCTGTCCTTTCGTCAGCCCGGACAGCGACGTTTACCGCGCCCTGGCCAAGAAGAACGCCTTCTTTATGGATCAACCCGGCGATCCCGCGATGGTCAAGTGGTGGAATGGCAAGAGCGCCATGCTCGACCTTTCGAACCCGGCCGCCAAAGCGTGGTTTACCGGCGAACTCGCGCGCCTGCAAATGACCTGCGGCGTGGATGGTTTCAAGCTCGATGCGGGCGACACGACGTTCTACAAAGCGCGTTATCTCGCCCATGAGAAACTCGACGCGAACGAGCACGCCCGGCTCTTCGGCGAGATCGGTCTCGCCTTTCCGCTCAACGAATACCGGGCTTGTTGGAAGCTCGCGGGCCGGCCGCTGGTGCAGCGTCTGCGCGACAAGAGCCACGCCTGGGGCGATCTCGAAAAACTCATTCCCGACATGATCGCCGCCGGGCTGATGGGTTACACGTTTGTCTGTCCCGATCTGATCGGCGGCGGCGAATTCAGTTCGTTCCTCAACCAGGCGACCATTGACCAGGACCTGGTGGTGCGGTCCGCGCAGGTCCACGCGCTCGCGCCGATGATGCAGTTCTCCGTGGCGCCGTGGCGCGTGCTGGATGCCGCGCACCTGACCGCGGTCAAACAAGCCGTGACGCTGCGCATGCGGTTCACTCCGCGCATCCTCGAACTCGCCAAAGCCAGCGCCGCCACGGGCGAACCGATCTTGCGCCCGCTGGCCTACGTGTTCCCCAACGGTGGCTACGAAAATGTCAAAAACCAGTTCCTGATGGGCGATGATCTGATGGTGGCCCCGATGGTGGCCAAAGGCACCTCGCGCACCGTGCTGATTCCGCCCGGCACCTGGAAAGCCGATGACGGCGGCACAATCACCGGCCCTGTCCAAAAAACTTTCGATGTCCCCCTCGCGCGTCTGCTTCACTTCGAACGACAGGAACGCCCATGAACAAAATCGCAACCCTCGCTCTCGCCGCCGTGCTGCTGGCACAGCCAGCCGGGCTGTATGCCGTCGATCCCACACTAGATGCCTCTCGTTCACCCTATGATCCGAAGACGGCCGGGGAATTGCGCGTGCGTGACGGCCTTCCAAACTTCTTCGCCAAGCTGGCGGCAGGCGGACCGGCGCGCATTGCCTACCTCGGCGGCAGCATCACCGCGGCGAACGGCTGGCGACCGAAGAGTTTTGCGTGGTTCAAGGCGCAGTATCCCAACGTGGAGTTGATCGAGATCAACGCCGCGATTTCGGGAACCGGCTCGGATTACGGGGCGTGCCGGATCGCGACGGATGTTCTTTCCAAAAATCCGGATTTGGTTTTCATGGAGCATCGCGTGAACGGCGGCGGCGGTTATGAAGCCAAGTCCGTGGAAGGCATCGTGCGCCAGATTTGGAGGCAGAATCCGCGAACGGACATCTGTCTCGTTTACACCCTGTCGCTTGGCATGCTCAAGGATTTGCAGGCGGGAAAACAGACCTCGTTCGGCGCGATCATGGAGACAGTCGCCAACGCCTACGGCATCCCCTCGATCGATCTCGGGGTCGAGATCGCCAAACGCGAGAAGGCGGGCGAACTCATTTTCAGAGGCGACACCGCCGTGACCGGGAAATGGGTCTTCTCCAAGGACGGCGTGCATCCCGGCAACGAAGGCCACGATGTCTATCGGGACGTGATTGCCCGCTCCATGCTCGCGATGAAGAACGCGGGCAAACCGCAGGCACATCCACTTCCCGCGCCGCTGGAAACCCGCTGCTGGGAGTCGGCGTCGCTTGCGCCGATCACCCAAGCCGCGCTGAGTCCGGGCTGGAAAGCCGTGGATACGAAAACGGATGCCATCTACCGGGAAGACTTTGGCCGCACGGATGCGATGCTGCGCGGCGCGATGAAATGCGACAAGGCCGATGAGACCATCACGGTCAAATGGAACGGCACGACCCTCGGTTTCAGCGACATCCCTCAAGGCAGCGGGACGGAAGTCGAGGTGACAGTGGATCAGGCCCAAACCCCGATCACGATCAAACGCCTGCAGACGGAAAAGATCAGGCGATACGCCCGATTCTTCTATCTGCCCGAACAATCCCCCGGCGAGCACACCGCCGTGCTGCGCGTGAAACAATTGCCGAAAGGCCTGTCGTTCTACGCCGGGCAGATTCTTGTCATCGGCGCCAGTATGCAAGTTTCCCGCTGAAGCTCCGATGGCGCTCAAGACAACAACCCGACGCTTCACGCTGTTCGTCCCCCTGCTGCTGGCTCCACCAGCAGCGTTCCGTCTCAAGGCAGCGGTTTCACCTCAATGCGTTTGTAGAGAATCTTGCTGCCGGGATCGTGGCCCTGGATGGCAAACGTGCCGTGCGAGATGAACCGGCCGGAGTGATTCTTCGGCGGCTGGAAATCCGGCGGCTCGGTGTAGTCCACGAACACCTTGCCGTTGACCTTGGTGATGACGTGCTTGCCCTCGACGATGATCTCCATGACGAACCACTCGTTGTCCTTGGCGGGCACCTCATAGACGTCCTTGATGTCGTAAAGGCCGGCGGTCCGCTTCTTGTCCTTGTGACTGTTGTTGACCTGCGCACCTCGAAGCCCTTGTTCGGCCAGTTGGCCTCCTGAAACTCGGTGTGGAAATAGACGCCGGAGTTCGCTTGCGGGAATGTCATCAACTCGACACGCATGTGGAAATTCTTGAAATCGTGGTTGCAGGCGGGGCCGACGTAGAAGAGATGCGAGCGCGGGCCGTTCACCACGAGCGCGCCGTCCTGCACGCTGAAGGTGCCGGGCTTGTCGCTGGCTTTCCAATCGTTGAGGTCCTTGCCGTTGAAAAGCTGGATGAAGCCGTCGGTGTCGGCGGCGCGCAGCGTCGTCGCGAGCAGGAGGAGGCAGGCCAAAGAAACGGTTTTCATAAATGGCCCGCCACGCTATCGCAGCCCGCCGCGGCCGACAAGGGGGAAACGCGCGCAGTCGCCGCCCGCCGCCGTGCCGGCCACGCCCGCCTTTTGCGAACCGAAGGAGCTTGTCTCGGCGGCAGACTCGCGCTACGTTTCCGCCTGCGATTCCGAGCAGCACTGGCGCGGCAATGAGAATGTATTGAGCGGAGACAAAGTTATGGCAAAGAACATCGGTCGGCGCGGATTTTTTAAGAACTCGCTGGCAGCGGGCGGCGCGGCACTGGCGTTCCGCAGCTTCGAGGAAAAAGTCCTGGGCGCGGAGAGTGCGACAGGCAAGCCCTCGGCCCCGGCGGCATCGACCGTCGCGCCGCTGGAGCTGCCGAAGGGCAAGATCAAGAACCTCGAAATCAGCCGCGTCATCTGCGGCGGCAACCTCATCGGCGGCTGGGCGCACAGCCGCGACCTGATCTACGTCTCGCCACTCATCAAGGCGTATCACACCGACGAGAAGATCATCGAAACGTTCCACCTGGCCGAGAAACGCGGCATCAACACCGCGTTGACCAATCCCGTCTCCAACCGCGTCATCAACGCCTACCGCAAAGAAGGCGGCAAGATGCAGTGGATTTCCGACTGCGCCGCCGGCAACCTCAAGGACGCCATCAAAAGCTCCATAGACACCGGCGCCGACGCCGTCTATGTGCAGGGCGGCATTTGCGACAAGATGGTCAAGACCGGCGACATGAAGACGCTCGAAGAGACCATGAGCTTCATGAAGGACCAGCTCGTGCCGTGCGGTCTCGGCGCGCATTGCCTCGAGACGGTGAAGGCGTGCGTCAAGGCCGGCTTCGAACCCGACTTCTGGGTGAAGACGCTCCACAAGGACAATTACTGGTCGGCCACGCCGGAGGCCAACCGCCACAGCTTCGACGAGATCAGCAGTTCCAACGACCACGACCGCGCCCACGACAACATGTGGTGCACCAACGTGCAGGAAACCGTCGCCTTCATGGCCACCGTGAAGAAACCGTGGATCGCCTTCAAGACGCTGGCCGCCGGCGCCATCCATCCGCGCAACGCCTTCCAGTGGTGTTTCGAGAACGGCGCGGACATCCTCTGCGTCGGCATGTTCGACTTCCAGGTCGTCGAGAACAGCGAGATCGCCGCCAAGGCCCTCGCCGCCGTCACGAAAAAAGGCCGCGCGCGTCCGTGGATGGCGTAGGTTCGCACGCCCGGCCCGAGCGCCGGCGTCCAGAAAACTGCGGCGGCGGTCTGCACCCCGAGAGCTTTCAGGGATGACCGCCGAAAGGTAGGGCTGGACCGCCGAGGCTGTCTCAAAACCCCGACGGCGAGCGCGTTGGGTCGTGTAGAACGGGCTGCCAAGCCCGTTGCTCGGTGAATGCAACCGTTCGCATAAATGATAAACGGATGTGGACATCCGTTCTACGGTGGGAACCCGCGTTTTGAAACAGACTCGGCGGTCGCGCCCTACCACAACCGCCGCTAGAGAAAACGTGCATTTGCAATCTTCAAAGGCCTTCATCGGGTCGGATTTGGCCGGATCGAGTCGGATCTGGCCGGATTCAGTCGGATATTTTGGGGAAATCGGATTCACTTTGGCTTATTTGGCTTCGTCTTGTTTCGTCTCAACATCGGGCTTTTTCACAAAGCCATGCCACCACGCATGTTGCAATTCTCTATTTGGGTTCGTTTCGCAAAAAACCATTTCATCTCCGGGACCTCTGCAACTCGAAATGTTCATTTTCCCGCGGAAAAACGATATTTTCCGGTTTGGATCGCGATCTCTATTTGGGTTCGTTTTGCAAATCTGCCGCAGCGCCAGCAGAACCCGCTCCGGTAACAGGACTGGGCACAGAATCATCGAATACAGAATCATGATTTTGTAAGCCGGGACCTCTGCAAAAGTCATCGTCCGTTCTGGAGCGGCGGTCTCCAGACCGCCGCTCCAGGGCTGTTGCAGAGGTCTCAAGCCATGATTTTGCCTCTCCTCCGTCTTTCATCGTCGGGTGCAAAATATAGGCATTTTCTCTATCATGTCAAGAGAAATATGCTGCTTTTCCGAGCGCTCATTCCGGCACGCACGGTTTGAAGGGAAGAAGACAGGATGGCCGGTTCGACATTCCCATCCTGCAAATCCTGTAAATCCTGTCAAAACGGATCCGCTATAGCGTTTTTGGGCGTGTTTCGCGGGCCGATGCCGTTCCCACCACTCCGCCGCTCCGCGCCGGGTGCGCAGCCTACAATGTTCTTGCGCTCGTCATACCCATCCCGGACAATGTCGGCTGTGATTACCTGAGGAAATCATGAGCAGTTCAAGTCTCCCTGTCCGCGCTTCACTTCGTAGCCGTATTCGTTTGGCTGTCTTCGCGCTCGCAAGCCTGACCGCCCAGCACGCTTTCGCCGAAAGTGGTGTCACCAATACGGTCAATGGCGTCACCAACAATTACTCCAGCGGTTACACCCTAGGCACCAACGGCGCGTTCAATGTGCTGATCGTCACCAATGCCGGCAAGGCGAACGTCACCGGCGGCTTCAGCATCGTCGGCAATTCGGCCGTCTCGAGCAACAACACCGTGCTGGTCTCGGGGCCCGGTTCGATCTGGTCCAATGCCTTCTTTGTGTTCATCGGCAATACGGGATCGTTCAATCAATTGATTGTCAACAACGGCGGCAAGGTGTTTGACAGCACCGGCGGCTCCATCGGCGACAGCAGCGGCGCGAACAACAACTCGGTCACCGTGACAGGTGCCGGCTCGGTTTGGACCAACAACTCCGGCTCCACTCTGCTTGTGGGCAACTTCGGTTCGGGCAACAACGTGACTATTGCCAATGGCGGCGCGGTGTTTAACGGCGCGGCCAGCAGCAGCGTCATCGGCAGCAACAGCACCGCGAACAACAACTGGGTCACCGTCACCGGCTCCGGCTCGGTTTGGAACAACAACAACAGTTCTGTGATTGTGGGCATGTCCGGTTCCGGCAACACCCTGACCATTGCCAATAGCGGCGCGGTCTCCGGCATTGCCGGCACCATCGGCAACTACAGCGGCGCGAACAACAACTCGGTCATCGTTACGGACGCCGGTTCGGTCTGGAGCAACACTGCCAGTGTGACTGTGGGCAAATATGGTTCCGGCAACTATCTGGCCATCACCAACGGAGGCAAGGTCGTCAACGTTAACAACGACGGCTCCATCGGCTACGGCAGCAGCGCGAACAGCAATGCGCTCATTGTTACCGGCCCCGGCTCGGTGTGGAACAACATTTCCGGCTCTCTGTATGTAGGCAACTCCGGTTCCGGCAACACCCTGACCATTGCCACTAGCGGCTCGGTGGTTGACGGCGCCTACGGCTACATCGGCTACAACAGCGGCGCGAACAACAACTCGGTCACCGTCACCGGCTCAGGCTCGGTTTGGAGCAACAACAGTGGTGTGATTGTGGGCAGTTCCGGTTCCGGCAACACCCTGACCATTACCAACGGAGGCATGGTCACCAGCTACGGCGGCTCCGTCGGTGACGGCAGCAGCGCCAACGTGGTCACCGTGACCGGCGCCGGTTCAGTCTGGAGCAACAGGTCCGATATGACTGTGGGCAACGGCGGTTCTGGCAACACCCTGACCATTACCAACGGAGGCATGATCATCAGCTACGGCGGCTACATCGGCTACGGTGGCGGCGGGAAAAGCAACGTAGTCACCGTGACCGGCACCGGTTCGGTTTGGAAAATCGGCCTCGACGGTCTTTGGATGGGCTACTACGGCGCCAACAACAGCCTGATCATAACCAACGGCGCCACGGTCTTTAGCTTCGGCGGCTATCTCGGCTACTACGGCGGCGCAAACAGCAACTCGATTATCGTTACGGGCGCCGGTTCTGTCTGGAGCAACAGCAGCACTCTGTATGTGGGCGACTCCGGCTCCGGCAACTGCCTGCTCGTTGCCAACGGCGGCACGGTCTTTAGCGCCGGCGCCAACATCGGCATCGCCGGCCCGAGCAACAGGGTCTTCGTGACCGGCCCCGGATCGGTCTGGAACGACAGCAGTTATCTGTATGTGAGTTGCAGCAACAACCTCACCGTCGCCAACGGTGGCACGGTCTTCTCTGCCAACGGCTACATTGGCGCCAACACCGGTGCCAACAGCAACTCCGTCTTGGTCACGGGTGCCAACTCCCTCTGGAGCAACAGCAGTTCTCTGTATGTCGGTTATACGGGCTCCACCAACAACCTGACCTTGACCAACGGCGGCATGGCCTATTCTGCCTACGGCTACATCGGCTACGGCACCGGTGCCAAAAGCAACTCCGTCTTGGTCACGGGCGCCGGCTCCCTCTGGAGCAATAGCAGCGGCCTTTTCGTCGGCAACGGCGGCTCCAGCAACAGCCTGACCATTGCCAATGGAGGCACGGTGTATGACGCCATGGGCTATATCGGCAGTAATGCCGGTGCCAACGGCAACGCGGTGATGGTCACCGGTCTGGGCAGCCTTTGGAGCAACAGCTCAAGCCTCTATGTGGGTCTCACGGGCTGTTTCAGCCAACTGACCGTTGCCAACGGCGGCACCGTCTCGGCCACCAACATCGTCGTCGGTGCCAGCGCCTCCTCCACCGGCGACGTCGTCACCGTCTCCGGCGGCATGCTCTACGCCACGAACAGCACCGGCGGCGGCGCGATCAATGTCCTCTACGGCACCCTCAACCTCAACAGCGGCACGGTGGCCGTGGACCGGCTGCTGTTGACCAACTTCGCCAACAGCGTCTTCAACTTCAACGGCGGTGTGCTCCAGGCGGGCCAGGTGTTCTCCGCGCAGCCGCTGACGGTCAACGGCGGCACGCTGTCGCTGGCAGGTTCGTTTGTAAACTCGCCTGGCGGCACGTTCCAGTTGAACAGCGGCAGTGTGATTGTGCCCGGCTCGATGTGGAACCAAGGTTCTTTTGCACAAAACGGTGGATTGTTCGACCCGCTGGTATTCACCAACAGCGGCAGCTTCATCCTCAACAGCGGCACGAACATGGACGGCGTGTTCCTGAACCTCGCCTCGGGCACGGTTCAGCAGAACGACGGCGAGCACGATGTGAACGTGGCGACCAACTACGGCTCATGGGCGATCTCCGGCGGAGTGGCCAACCTGACCAATCTGGTCATTGACGGCGGCGGCGTCTTCACCAACGCGGGCGGAATGCTCGTCTCGACCAACGCGTCCGGGACGGGTGGCGTGGACGTGCGCAACGGCACGCTGGCACTCCTCAGCGGCACGGTCACCGTCAACCAGTTCTACGCCACCAACTTCGCCAACAGCGTGGTCACTTTCAACGGCGGCACGCTCAACAGCGGCGGCACGATGGTGAATAATGGCGCCGCATTCACAGTGGGCGACACAGGCAGCGGAGCCACGCTCAACCTCGTCGGCGGGACGCACAGTTTCAGTAACAGTTTGACCGTTGGCAACAGCGGCGTCGGCAACAGTCTCTTGATCACCAACGGCGCACAGGCTTTCGCGAATGGCAACTGTTACGTGGGCAACGCCGCCAGCGCGAGCAACAATTCGGTTATTGTCGCCGGTTCGGGCTCGATGAGGGTGAGCAGTAATCTTTCCGTAGGCTACCAGGGTTCTTACAACAATCTGGCTATAACCAATGGCGGGACGGTTTATGACTTTATGGGCAGTGTTGGCCTCGGTAACAACAACCAAGCTATTGTGACTGGCGCCGGTTCGCTTTGGAGCAACGCCGATGCAGTACAAATTGGCGGGGCAGGTTCCAGCAACAACCTGACCATAGCGAATGGCGGCCATGTTTATAGCCAATTTAATAGTGGTCCCGGCTCGGGGATATTTAGCGGCGTGGGTGGGCTGAACTCTGGCAGTTTCAACTCGCTTCTGGTTACCGATTTCGGTTCGGTATGGAGCAACATCGGTCCGGCCTGTGTTGGCTTGTCTGGCACTGGTAACAACCTAAGCATCGCTAACGGTGGCCAAGTGTTCATTGGTACTCATACGTTCGTTGGCTCTCTGGATGTTGGGGGACTCCCTATGGGTGCTTACGTCGGATTCAGCAATTCCGTGCTCGTCACGGGACCCGGCTCAGTTCTGACAGTCGCTGATTTAATCAGTGTAGGTATCAACGGATTTGGAAATGCCGTAACGATCACGAATTCGGGTCTGATCATCAGCGGTGGAGCAAGTATTGGTGCTGGTTTCACTTTCCTTGGCCATACTACTGGTGCCAACAGCAATGTCACTGTGGTGGCGGGCTCTGGTTCTACTTGGACAAATAATGGCACGCTGATCGTTGGCGACAACGGTGCCGGCAATAGTCTCACGATCGCCAGTGGTGGTCGGGTTTTCAGCATGGATGCCGCAGTCGGCAACCATGTAGGGTCCGACAGCAACTCGGTATTCGTCACTGGAACCGGTTCGGTGTGGCAGAGCAGCGGTCAATTGTCTGTGGGCGTTTCGGGTACGAATAACAGCCTGACGATTGACAATGGCGGAGCAGTCATTGCTTCAAACTTCGTTTTGGGAATCGGCGGCATCATGACCTTCAACGGCGGCACGCTCAACAGCGGTGGCAGCACGGTCAACAACGGCTCGATCTTCCAGGTCGGCAACGGCACGAGCGCGGCCACGTTCGATTTGCTCGGCGGCTCTCACTCGTTTGCCAACGACCTCTTGATCAACACCAATGCCCTCCTCACCGGCACCGGCGCCATCACCGGCTCCATCACCGACGCCGGTCTCATTGCGCCCGGCAACGGCTTTGGCGTCATTACCGACACCGGCAACCTGACGCTGCTCGGCAACGGGGTGGTGACGATGGAACTGGGCGGCACCAACGCCTGGCTCTACGACCAGTTCGACCTGACCGGCGCGCTCACCTTTGACGGCACACTCACCGTTGCGCTGCTCAACGGCTACACGCCGCACGCGGGAGATCAGTTCAACCTCTTCGACTTCGGCAGCAGCAGCGGAGCTTTCAGTGCGACCAATCTGCCCACGCTCTCCCCAACGCTGTATTGGAACACCACCTTGCTCTACAGCACGGGCGTGATCGAGGCCGACCAGACCACCGGCTCGTTGCAGGTGACCCTCGCGCCGCAAGCGGCCATTGACGCGGGGGCGAAGTGGCAGGTGGACGCCGACGGCAACTGGCACACCAACAACGAGACCGTGGGCGGGCTGCTGGTGGGCAGCCACGCGCTGAGTTACACCAACCTCACGGGATGGATCGCTCCCACCAATCAAACCGTGCAGATCGTTTCCGGGGTGACTACGACCAACACCGGCACCTATCAATTGACGCCGCTGCTGCTGGCGGCGGTGTCGCGCAAGACGCAGGGCGCGGGAACGTTCGACTTGAATTTGAACCTGAACGGAACGCCCAGCGCGACGGTGGAGCCGCGCGTGAGCGGGCCGACGCAACTGGTGTTCACGTTCAACAAGGCAATGGCGGCGGCCGACGGGACGCTGGACGCCACGGAGTTCACGGTGACCAACGCGACGTTTGTGAGCGCCAGCATCAGCAGCAGCAACCTGACGTTGAATCTGACCAGCGTGGTGGATCAGTCGAAGGTGACGGTGGTGATGAACGGGCTGACGGACTTGGCGGGCAACCCGCTGTCGGGCACCAACGCGGTGATCGTCCGCTCCCTCTACGGCGATGTCAACCAGAGCGGCACCGTTAACGCCGTGGATCTGCAACAGGTGAAGAACAACCTGCTGACGACGCTGACGCCATCGAATTTCCTCTGCGACGTCAATAGCAGCGGCACGATCAACGCGGTGGACTTGCAACAGATCAAGAACAACCTGCTGCACAGCGCCAGCCTCGCCGACTCCGGGGCGGCGCAGACGCTCTCTTCCAGCGACGCCGGCGACAGCCTGACAACCTCCGCGTTGGCAACGACGACGCTGGGGCAGGCGTTGGGCGCGACCAACCTGACGTGGAGCACCGACGGCGACGCGCCTTGGACGGCGACGCTTGCGGAAGACGGCAGCAGTGCCGCGATGAGCGGGAGCATCGGCAATCTGAACGTGTCGTGGGTGGAGACGACCGTGACGGGCCCGGGCATATTGAGTTTCCAGTGGAAGGTCTCTTCGGAGTTGAACGGGGATTATTTGACGTTCGCGATAGATGGAGTGAGCCAGCCGGGAGCGATCTCAGGCGAGGCAGGCTGGCAGACGCTGACGTTTATCATTCCATCGGGTCAGCACCGCCTGACCTGGACTTACGTCAAGAATGCCGCCAATGCCGCCGGCCTCGACACGGGCTGGGTGCGCTCGGTTGTTTTTGAGTAATACTCAGCGGCGCGCAAATCATGATGCTCGCCGGGAGAACATATCAAACAACCGGGTATGCGAGGAATCTCGGTCCAGAGCCAACCTCTGCATCAACGATTTCACCGCGCCCGGCGCGCCGTCCCTGCCAGTTCACCAGCGCGGCGAAAACCGCCGCGGTGGGAACCCGCATGTTTCGCATGGCGTGATAAAAGAGTTGGTGCCATGATTCCGGCGCTGGAACGACCGGCGCTTTGGATTTAAAAATCAACAACATCATGAACATCGGAAAACAAATCAGACTCAATCGTATTTTCTCTCATCCCAGCGGGCGGCTTTGCTCGGTGGCGGTGGACCACTTTATCGGCTACGGCAAGCTCTCGCCGGGCGGCGGACTTTCCAACCTGCCGGCGGCGCTGGCCAAGGTCGCGGCGGGCATGCCCAGCGCCGTGACCATGAGCAAGGGGACGGCAATGAATTGCTGGGCGCCGTATGCGGGCAAGATTCCGCTGATCGTGCAGGCCGGTTGTTTCACGGCGGACGACCGCGTGATCGAATATGTGACCAATCCCGAAGAGTGCGTGCGCCTGGGAGCGGACGCCATCGCCATTTCCATCGGCATCTTCGGGCCCAACGAAGGCCGGTATATCAAGCTGCTCATGGACGGCGTCACGCAGGCGGCCAAATACGATCTGCCGGTGATCGCGCACATCTACCCGCGCGATTTCAGCGGCGCGACGCCGAAAATCGTGTTCGAGCCTGAAGGCATTATGTGGGCCGCGCGCATCGGCGTGGAGGCGGGCGTGGATGTCATCAAGGTCGGCTACACCGGCGACGTGGCGTCGTTCCGGCAGGTGGTGGAAAGCGCGCCGGTGCCCGTGGTCGCCGCAGGCGGCCCGAAGGCGAAAAACCTGCGCGCGGCGCTCCAGGCCATGGGCGAAGTCGTGCAGGCGGGCGGGCGCGGCGCGACCATTGGCCGCAACGTGTGGGGCGCGACCAAGCCCGCTGAAGCGGTGCGGGCGTTCAAGGCGGTAATCCTGGAGGGCCAGACGGTGGACGCCGCGCTTCGCGCGGAAGGTTTGACCGGCGAAGAATGACGCCTCCGGACTGGCGGCAACAGTGAAACTTACGGTAACAAAACGTTTCGACGTGCTCGGCCTCGGCTGCGTGGCGGTGGACGACCTGCTCTATGTGTCGTCGTATCCGCCCGCCGACGGCAAGGTGCGCGTGGAGCGGACGGCGCGGCGATTCGGCGGACTCACCGGCGCGGCATTGGTGACGGCGGCGCGCATGGGCGTGCGATGCGCCTACGCGGGCTGCCTGGGGACGGATGAATTATCCCAAAGCGTCGCCGCGAATTTCTCCGGGGAAGGCGTGGATGTTTCCCTCGCGCCGTGCCTGCCGGAAGCGAGAGTCATCCACGCCACCATTGTCGTCGGCCGCGACACCGGCAGCCGGAATATTTTCTATGAAGCGGACGGACAGATCGGCGCACATCCCGCGCTGCCGGACGCCGAGGTCATCCGCGACGCCAAGGTTCTTTTCCTGGACCACTACGGCATGGAAGGAAACCTCCGGGCCGCGCGCGTAGCGCGGCGGGCTGGCGCCGCGGTGGTGGCCGATTTCGAGGACGAGGCCATGCCGCTATTCGATGAGGTCCTGAGCCTGGTAGATCACCTGATTCTGTCGGAGGAACTCGCGCTCCGCATCGCGCGCAAACCTGACGCCGCCGAAGCCGCACTGGCCTTGTGGCAACCGTCGCGCGCGGCCGTGATCGTCACCTGCGGGGCGAATGGTTGCTGGAGCATCTCGGAAGGCCGGCGCGAGCCGCGTCATCATCCGGCGTTTGCGGTCAAGGCCGTGGACACCACCGGTTGCGGCGATGTGTTTCACGGCGCCTACGCCGCCGCCCTGGCCCACGGAGTGCCGCTGATGGAGCGCATCCGTTTCGCCGCCGCCGCCGCCGCGCTCAAGGCGTCGCAACCCGACATTCCCCGCCTCGCCGCCGTGGTGGAGTTTCTGCGAAGCGCGGCAAAGGCATGAGTCTTGACGCAGTCGCCAATAAGCTTGCAAGCCCGTGGCGAAGGAGTAAACAGCGGCTGGACGGATTTGGGAGCGACCGCCGCATGAGTCCGGCGCGGCGGGTTGAACGACATGAAGAAACTGGTGACAGAACTGAATCTGGCGCGCTGCGACGCTTTGAAAACAGTTCTGGAAGTTCGCGGCGTCCACATTTAATCCCATGAAAACCTCATCCCATGTTGACGCGTTGGAAAAAGCGCTGACGGAAGTGCCGATGCTGGATGTCCACACCCATTTGTGCGGCGCGAGGCTTGCCGCGCGCGGGCTGCACGACATCCTGCTGTATCACATGATCGTGAGCGACCTCTACGCGGCGGGTTGCCCGAGCGGCGCGCGGCTCACGCAGTTTCCCCACTGGCCCACGAAGGCGGAAGCGCACCGGCGCATCCTGGAGGCGCTGCCGTATCTGCGTTACATCCAGAACACCAGCGGCTGGTGGGGCGTGCGAACCATCCTGCGCGACCTCTACGACTGGAACGACCCGATCACGGCGGGCAACTGGCGGCGGCTGGACGACCTGATTCGCGAACGCGCCGACGACGGCTCGTGGGCGCGCTCCACTCTCAAGCGCGCGAACATCCGGCGCACGTGCGCGGAGTATTGCCGGCGCGGCAAGGGCGAAGGCGACGACGTGCTCCAGTATTCGCTGGAGTGGGGCATGTTCATGCGCTCGCAATGGGGCGAATTCGACACGGCGGTTTATGATCTCGAACGGACGTGGGGCCGGCCGCCCGAAGCGCCGGTGGCCATCGGCGGCAGCCAGCGCCCGCCGCCCGACCGCGTCATCCGGACGCTCGACGACGTTCACACCGCCATCCAACACTACGTGGACAGCATTCCCTACAAGGAGGTGATCTCCACCGCCACGGGTCTTTCGACGGACATTGATTACCGCCTGCCGGACAACAGGGAAATGGCGGCCGCGCTCAAGCGCCGGGCCAAAGCCGGCCGCGCCGAGCGCGACATCTACGCCGCCTACATCGGCGAGGCGTTTCTGGCGGCGTTGGAAAAACGGGCCGACGAGATTCTGTTTCAGTTCAGCCTCGGCGCCGAGCCGCTGCCGTTTGAGACCGCCAGCCGCATCTCCCAGAAAACGCTGGCGCAACTGGCCGACATCGTCAGCCGCCACCCGAAGCTCCGCTTCCAATGCTTCGTTTCCAGCCGCCACGCCAACCAGACCCTCTGCACGATGTGCCGCGAGCTGCCCAACTTCAGCCTGGCCGGATTCTGGTGGCACAACTTTTTTCCCGGTGCGATCCGCCACGTCATGACCGAGCGGCTGGACATGGTGCCGGTCAACAAACAGGCCGGATTTTTCTCGGACGCCTACGTGGTGGAGTGGTCTTACGCCAAAGCGTTCATCGTGCGCAAACAAATGGCGGCCGTTCTGGCGGAAAAAGTGGAGCAAGGCCAATACGCGTTCGCCGAGGCGATCACCGTAGCGCGGGAAATCCTGTTTGAATCACCCCAAACGCTGGCGGGCATGACACCGATCGCCGGACAGGCGAAGGGCCGGTAAGTTCGCGCGCGCCGTCCCGGCACAGTAGAGCATATTCATGCTACTGACGGATTCCGTTGTTTGTGTCAGTATCTCCGCAACTGGTGCGACTGGCTGCGGCATCAGGCGGTCCTGACAGAAAAGGACCGGCAGTGTGTTGACGAAAGACTTTTGCTCGCGGGCCGTTTGATGTATAGACTCGACAGAATGAAGGCATCATTTATATCGGCGGTGGTTTTCGTGGCGGTCGCGGGCGGCAGCGCGGTGTCGGGGTGGGCGCAAGACCCTTTTGTGGGCCTCGGCGGCGGGATACCGGAAACACCGCTTGATAAATTTGTTCTTCCCAAACTGCAACGGCTCGGCGTGAACCCGGCCATCTGCTCCGACGCCGTGTATATCCGGCGCGTCTTTGTGGACATGCTCGGCACACTGCCCACCGCGAAGGAGGCGAGGGAGTTTATTACGGATTCGGACCGCAACAAGCGCCGCGCCTTGGTTGAGCGTGTGCTGGAGCGGGACGAGTATGCCACTTACTGGGCGATGAAGTGGAGCGACATCCTGCGGGTGAAGGCGGAGTTCCCGGTGAACCTCTGGCCCAACGCAGCGCAGGCGTATCACCGTTGGATTCGGGCGTCGCTGGCCGAGAACAAACCCTATGACCAGTTCGTGCGGGAGATGCTCACGTCGAGCGGCAGCAATTTCCGCGCCGGCCAGGTCAACTTCTACCGCGCCATCCAGAACAGGACGCCGGAAGGCATCGCAACCACCGTGGCGCTGACGTTTATGGGTTCGCGCGCCGAGTTCTGGCCGAAACATTACCTGCCGGGAATGAAGGTCTTCTTTTCGCAGATCGGCTTCAAGTCAACCCGCGAGTGGAAGGAGGAGGTTATTTTTTGGGATCCCACCAAGATCACCAACAGCGCCCCGCAGATGGCGACCTTCCCGGACGGCACACAGATCCAGTTGCCGTCGGACCGCGATCCGCGCGAAGTCTTTGCGGATTGGCTGATCCGGCCGGAGAACCCGTGGTTCACCCTCAACATCGCGAACCGCATGTGGTCCTGGCTGCTGGGACGCGGCATCATTCACGAGCCGGACGACATCCGGTCCAACAATCCGCCGAGCAACGAGGCGCTTTTGGACTACTTGAAGAAGGAGATGATCACGAGTCACTACGACATGAAGCACGTCTTCCGGCTGATCCTGAATTCGCGATCCTATCAGGTTTCTTCCATGTCCAGAATCAACAACCCCCAGGCCGAAGCCAACTTTGCCAGCTATCCGTTGCGCCGCCTGGATGCGGAAGTGTTGATTGACGCCATCAACAAAATCACCGGCACGACGGATCTCTACACCAGCGCCATTCCGGAGCCTTTCACGTTTATTCCGGACAGCATGACCGCCGTGGCAATGCCGGACGGCAGCATCACCAGTTCGTTCCTGCAATTGTTCGGGCAATCGGCACGCGCCACGGGAATGGAAACCGAACGCGTCAACAAACCGCTGCCCGCCCAGCGGATGCACATGCTGAATGCGAGCCATATTCAGCAGAAGCTGGAAGACGGTCCCAAGATGAAAGCGATCTTCAATTCCAGCCTCGCGCCGCACAAAATGGTGGAGGAGCTTTACCTGACGATTTTATCGCGCTTTCCGACAGGCGATGAGGCGAAGAACGCGGAGTCCTATGCCAAGTCCAAAGTGGTGAAGGGAAACGAGGGATGGGTGGACCTGGCTTGGGCCTTAATGAACACCGCGGAGTTCCTTTATCGCCATTGACTTTACCGGGATCGAGGACGAATATTAAATAGTCGGCCCAGCCGGCTGAAAACGAAAGGAAGTTGAGAGTATGAGCACAAATCGCAGTTCGAAGTCAACGGGTGTGTATGGCACGGGGATTTCCAGACGCGAGGCAGTGCGCCGCGGCCTCGTTGGAACGGCTGGGCTGTTATTGACCGAACGCCTGATGCCCGGTGCCCTGGCGGCCGTGACCCAACCCGTCGCCAAAACCGCATCTTCCGGCAAGGTCAAGGCAAAGTCGGTCATTCAAATCTTCCTGTGGGGCGGCATGTCGCACAACGACACGTGGGATCCGAAGCCGGATGCGGGCTACGAATACACCGGTGCGCTGAAGGCCGCGATTCCCACCAAAGTGGACGGGATACAACTCGGCGAACTCTTCCCCGAACTGGCGAAACAGGCCGACAAGTACTCCCTCATCCGCAGCATGACGCACCGCAACTTCGGCCATGAAACGGCGGCCTATCTGATGCAGACCGGCCACACGCCCGGCGAGCGGCTGGCCTACCCGAGCCTCGGCGCCGTGTTCTCGTTGTTCAAGAGCGACACTTACAAGGGCATCATTCCGCCGTTCGTGGTGCTGACGCAGCCGGCGGGACGGTTCTCCGAAGCGGGTTTTCTGCCGAGCAAATACAAGCCCTTTGCCACGGGCGGCGATCCGAACGCGGCCCGGTTCGAGGTGGAAGGCGTCGTCGCCAAAGGCATCACCGACGAACGCCAGAAAGCGCGCCAAAAATACCTCCACGAAATGAACACGTTTGGCAATGCCATGGCGAACAATCCGCAAATCGCCGCCTCCGACGACGCGGAGAAACAAGCGTATAAGCTGATCCTTGGCGAAGGCAAAGAGGTGTTCGATCTCAACAAGGAAAAGCCGGAACTGCGCGACAAATTCGGCCGCAACACATTCGGGCAGGAGTGCCTGATGGCGCGGCGACTCGTCGAAGTGGGCGTTCCCTACATCGTCATCAACTACCCCGCGGGTTGGGACACGCACAAGGATCACTTCCAGACCATGCGCCGGCAATGTCCGCAACTGGACCAGGGGCTGGCGATGCTGCTGCAAGACTTGTCGGATCACGGCTTGCTGGAAAGCACCCTCGTCTGGTGCAGCGGCGAGTTTGGCCGGACGCCGAAGGTGGACTGGCAGCCGCCTTGGAACGGCGGACGCGGTCATTATGGCAACGTCTTCACCGTTCTGGTGGCTGGCGGCGGATTCAAAGGCGGCCACGTAGTGGGATCGTCGGACGCGAAAGCGGAAGAGCCAAAGGATCGGCCTGTGTATCCGGTGGACTTCCTCGGCAGTATTTACACGCTGGCCGGCATTGACACCAACGCCTTGCTGCCTCATCCCCTTGGTTTGGAAGCCCGAGTGCTGCCCATTGGCGAAGAAGGCGTGAAGTCCAACGGACTGTTGAAAGAAATCATGTAACGGCAGTTGGCGGAAAACTGGATCGCGAATTCCCGGGCGGAGCGGCGCAGGAAGCCGCCCGCCTCGCCGGGGATGGGGCGATTCAGTTCGGTTGGCGGCGGTGTGTGTGCGACAATCTGGATTATCGAAACGACGGAAGGGTTTATGAGCAAATTCCAATGGCGTGCGATTCTGGGGCTGGGTGTATTGCTGGCGGTGGCGGCGGGCGCGCAAGCGCAGCAAAGGCCGTATGCCGGTTTCGCCTATCCTGCCGGCGGCCAGCGAGGCACCACGTTCCGCGTGACCGTGGGCGGGCAGTATCTGGAGGGCGTCAACATCGCGTATGTCTCCGGCGAAGGAGTTCAGGCCAAGGTGATCGAGTATAACAAGCATCTGAACCCGCAAGAAGTGATGGTGTTGAGGGAGCAACTCGATGAGTTGAAAAAAGGGGCGTCGGGGAAGGACGATGAAACCCGGAAGATGATCGCCCGGCTCGAGAAGATCATCGCCGACTATGTTCTGAGACCGCAAAGTGTTTCGATTTCCAACATCGCTGTCGTCGAGGTCACCGTGGCCTCCGATGCGAAACCCAGCGAGCGGGAGTTCCGGCTGGGAACGCCGCGGGGACTATCCAACCCGCTCGTCTTCCACATCGGCCAACTGCCTGAAGTGACGGCGGCGCCGATGTCCACCAGCCCGTTGCAAGTGCTCGGCAAGGAGGAGGAAAGCCTCGTCAAGCGAAGGCGCTACCTGGCGTCCAAGGCCAGCAACTCCGAGATGATGATGGGCGGCGGCTCATCGCAAGGCGCTTCCCTCGCCGGCGACGTGAACATCAACGTGCCGTGCACGGTCAACGGCCAGATCGGTTCCGGTGAACTCAACCGCTATCGCTTCCATGCGCGCAAAGGCCAGCGGCTGGTCATCAGCGCGTTGGGACGTCAATTGATCCCGTACATCGCCGATGCCGTGCCGGGCTGGTTCCAGCCGGTGCTGGTGGTTTACGACGCGAATGGAAAAGAAATGGCGTATGACGACGATTACCGGTTCAAGCCCGATCCGGTGGTTCTTTTTGACGTGCCCAAGGATGGCGATTACGTGTTTGCCATCTACGACGGCATCTATCGCGGCCGCGAGGATTTCGTTTATCGCGTCACCATCGGCGAAATGCCGTTTGTCACGAGCATTTTCCCGCTGGGCGGCCGTGTGGACACTCCCGTGACGGTCGAGATGAAGGGCTGGAATCTTCCGGCCACCCGGTTGTCGCCGCCCACCAAGGATGTCGAGCCGGGCATCTATCCGATCGGCGTGCGCAAGGAGGGGGTTTATTCCAACCGCGTGCTGTTCCACCTCGATACGCTGCCGGAATGCCTGGAACGCGAGCCGAACAACACGCCGGCCACCGCGCAGAAAGTGACGCTACCGATCATCGTCAACGGTCGCATTGACGTGCCGGGCGATTGGGACGTGTTCCAGTTCGAAGGACACGCCGGTGAAACCATCGTCGCACAAGTCTATGCGCGCCGGCTCGATTCCCCGCTGGACTCGGTGCTCAAACTGACGGACGCCTCCGGCAAACAACTGGCGTATAATGACGACAACAACACGGACTTCATCAGCAGCCAGTGGCTGGACATTGACTGGGGCGCGAACACGCACCACGCCGATTCGTATATCCGCTACACGCTTCCCGCCAATGGAACTTATTATCTCCATATAGGCGACGCCCAGCGCGCCGGCGGCGAGGAATATGCCTACCGCCTGCGCATCAGCGCGCCGCAACCCGACTTCGCGTTGCGGTTCGCGCCTTCCAGTGTGGGCTTCCGCGGCAGTTCCGCCGCCCCGCTCAGCGTCTATCTCATCCGTCAAGACGGCTTCACCGGGGATGTCACGTTGGGCCTGAAGGATGCGCCGAAAGGGTTTTCGATGTATAGCGCCACGCTGTCGGGCACTCAGCAAGTGACGCACGTTTCGCTCTCCACCTCGTTGGACGCAACCGAGAAGCCGGTCAGCTTGACCATCGAGGGCCGCGCCACCATCCAAGGACGGCAGGTCGCCCATGAAGCGATGCCGTGCGAAGACCGGATGCAAGCCTTCCTCTGGACCCACCTCGTTCCAGCGAGAGAGTTCCTCGTCACCATCCCGGACGTGGGAGACCTGCCCGTCCGTCAGAAGAAGACAAGGACAGCCAAGAAATAAGGCTCCTGGGCTGGCCAGTGGGTCGGTGTGGTGTTACAGAAGTCCGATTGCCCTTTGAACGTCCGTCACAGCAACGGACTTGAAAGCCCGTTTTACGGCTCAAGGTCGGCTTGCAAAACCGCGGAACGGACTTCCAAGTCCGTTCGATTGTGGAGAGGCGTCAGGGACACCTCACTGGCGGCGGCTGCGGAACGACCGGCTACTTTTCAGCGTTGGTCTGGCACTCCGCCACTTTCCGCTCATACATATCGTCCGTGATCAGCCCCCTCTTGTGGAGGTCCTCTAGTTCCCTCAAGCGCCGCTCGACCTGTGCCTTCGTGAACTTGGGCTTGCCTGCCCCACCGGCGGCGCTGGCGGCGGCTTGCGTTCCCGCCTTGAAGTCCTCGTAGCTGATTTTGCCGCGACCGCCCTTGTCCATCGCCTTGAACGCCGCGTCGGTCCTCGTCGGGTCCGTCATCGCAGACATCCTCCATTCGGGGAGGGTGATGAAACCGTCGTGATTCCTGTCCAACTGGATGAAGGCCTTCTTGACGGCGTCGTCTGAAGCCCCCGGCTTGTCGGCGGCGGTGACGAACGTGGCGCAAACGGCCATGAGTGCAAGCGTGCTAATGATAAACTTCATGTCTCTCCGCAGGTTAAGTTTGGTTGCAGGTCCCGGATTCCGCTTAGGGCGCATCCTACACCGCCGCCTTGACCCGTCAAAGGAAAAAGCTTGGTTGCCGCGCTCGCCCGTGGACGAGCGTTCACAGGCCGGACTTGGAGTCGCCCTTGGTCTCATGGGTTCTCCACGTTCCCCTGGAGCGGGCCTTTTATTCCCACATCCTGACCGTTCGGAGCCTGTATTTCTCCGCGAGATATTGTTCGATGCCTTCGCGCTGGCGGCCATCCAAATGCCGGTCGAACGCAATCACCTCGGCAACGTCTCCGCCGTGATACTCGTTGCCGCACCAGAACGGAATGGCAAAATGACCGCCGCCGAAACGCCCCACGGGCGCGTAGTTGGTTCCGGAACCTGTGGCCGTACGCGTGCCGTTGAGCCAGGTCTCGATGGTGCTGGCGCCGTCGTGGGTGAACGAAAGCAGGGTGGCGGTATTTGGAGCCGCGCCGATGTGGATCGTGGAGGCATTGTAGGTAAAAGCGTCGCGCATCAGATACAGCCGGGGCGTGCCGCCGTTGCCGTTCCGCGAGTTGCCGCACGCTCCGAATAACTTGTCCTCGGCGCGCGTCACCATGAAGACCGTGAAGGCGCCTCCGAGATGTTCGTCCGCAAAACCGGGGATCACCAACAGATCAGTGCCGCTCTTGAAGCGCACCGCGGGTTTCTTGTTGATGGCAGACCCTTCGAGGATGGGAGCCGTTGCGGTCTTGCCATTGTATAGCTTCACCGATTCCGCGACCATCGCGGGGCCAATTTTCGCGGGCCATTGTGCGATCAAGTCGCCCGGCTTGAGTGACGCAAGCAGATCGTCAGCCCGAAGCCACAGGCAAAGACCGCCGACCGTTTCGGGCGAGACCGGCGGGCGGGTTTTCGCCGATTTCCGGAACGATACTGTCGTGCGAGCGCTCGCTGCGTTCCCAACGAACGCACGCGCTTTCACCGTCGTGTCGCCAGTCAGGACAATAGAGTTTTCGTATCGGGCGGACGACGCATCCGGTTCCGTCCCGTCGAGGGTGTAGCGAATGATGGCGTTCTTGGTCGCGCACTCCACATTCACAGAGAATGCCGTGGAATAAACGCTGGCGCCGTCGGACATGATGGACGGCGGCCAGACGCGTTTTGGCGCGGCAGGATCGGGGGCAATCACGATCAATCCCCACGGCACAACCGCCGGCACTTGAACCTCGGTCACGTATCCTGCTGCCAGCCGTTTCCTGACGGAAAGCGCGGCAAAATCTTTCGTCCGTTCCGCGCGCTCATGAACCGCCCCGTCAAACGGCGCCGGCGTCAGCAGGTCTATCGTGACTGGTTGGTCTCCAAACAATCTCGCTGGATTGATGCGCAACCGGAATGGCTTCGGCGTGTCGCTCATGTCGAGACAGTGGATGACGACAGGAGCGTCCGGCTTGCCCGCAACGGCCCGCACAAACAGATTCAAGTTTCCCGATCCACCGGCCACCGCCAGCGGGGGCTGCGGATAACGGTCGTCGGGCGCCTCGGGAATCAGAAAGGCGGCGTCTTCGTAGCCGTCAAGATAAGCGGCGCACGCCCGGGCAAAGCCATAAATGTCGGCGTAGTCTTCGGGCTTGCCGAAATAGCGCGGCGCACCCGGCCCCGGCATGTAAACGTCCCACGGCACGATGATGTGGCTCCCGCAAGCATAGGCCAGCGCAATGGTCCGACGGGTCTCCGCCACACTCTCGGAACGGAAGGTATACATCTGCGCCTTGCCCCTGCGTTCCGCGTCGCGCATGGCGCCGTAGAAACCGAAGGGAGTCATCCGGTCGAGTTCCTCCAGGCCGAAATCAAAAGTCTCGTCGAAGAAGTAGCGATTGCCGGGATGGCTGTTGCACGAGAAAGGGACGTGCCGCCCAGCGTAGGCGTCCATTTCGGCGCGAATGTATCGGTAGAATTCCTCCGTGGACTCCTTCTGGATGTCGCGCGGCGACTTGCCGAGCCGCGCGGCCTTCGCTTTGCAGTGAGGGCAATAGCAACCGCCCCATTGAACGGCCGTGTAGTTCTCGCCGGGATCATCCATGTGCAGCGAGTCCACGCCGGCGTCGAGATACATCTTCACGTATTGGAGATAGACGGCACGGTATTCGGGGCTGTTGAGGCATCCCCACCAACCCTTCCATGCGAGCATCCAAGGCCCGGTGACAAGCCCACCCTTCTCGTTCATGATTCGCCCTTGCTGGCGCGTGTTGCCAAAGAGCGTGTCAGGAAGGATCGTGCTCAGCCAGCCTTGGACGGTGTAGCCGCGGCGTTTGATCTCGCGGAACCACTCCTGGTCCGGCCCGTAGGTCCAATAGAAACCGGTCGCATGGAACCCGGCCGCGGCTTTGAAGGTATCGTAAGGGTCCTTGGAATTCTTTGGGTGTTTCCAGCGGCTGGAAAAGCAAACTGCCGAAGGGGCCGGAAAACCCGCCGGCCGTATTCCTTTCACGGCGATTTCTGCAAATGTCTTCTTTTCTTCGACGGGTGTTTGCTGCGCATCGGCCGTATGGCAAGCCAGCACAGCCATCAGCATCACCGCAACAGGATGTTTTTTCATTCTCTCTTTTCCGACTTCGCCACCGGCAATCGTTCCGCCGGCTGCAACGTCAGGCGCACGCTCGGCAGCGCCGTCAACGTAGCGCCTGTCGTGAAACGCACGGCGTGCCGGCCCGGCGGCAAGGTGATCGTGGGCGACAGTTCGAAGTGTGCGATCGGACCGTGTTTTTCGCCGATGCTCATGCGCACGCCTTCGTCGGGCCAGTAGGTAAATGTCTGGCCGGAAAGGAGCGTCACGGGCCACGTGAGTTTTCGGCCGGCGATCTCGAAGACGGGATTCACGAGCGACGGCTCGTCGAGCGCCGGCAGCGCGCGCACGCCGGCGATGGCGCAGGTCACGTTCGTGCGCGCGGGCAGGCCGTTGTAGTAGAAGCTGAGGTACGAGACGCGGCTGTAATCAATCGGGTCCTTCTCCAGCCGCGCGATCTGGTGGTAGCGCCAGCCGGTGTAGTTGTTGGCGATGTAGTAATCGGCCGCGCCTTTGCCATCGCGGAGTTGGAGCTTGAACTGCGCGCCGTGGCCGTCGCCGCGCAGCCAGAAGCCAATGCCCTTGTGCCATGAGATGTCCAGCGGCGTGCTGAAGCTGCGCCCGACGGAGGACCAGCCGCCGCGAGACGGGCTGGTGGCGGAGTAAACCGCGCACGGCTTGCCCTCGACGCCGTCGGCGACGACCTCGAATTTCTGCGTCACGCCGGGGAACACGCCGTGAATCCTGTCATAGCCGTGCGCATCACTGAAATCTTCCAGCGCCAGCGATTTCTCCGAACGATACGACGGCCCCGGCGCGGCCCACTGGCGCGACGGCAACTGGATGTCCACGCCGACGCGGCACGGGCCTTCGGCCACAACGGTTTCCCAGACGTTGGTCTTGCCGTCGAGCGCGATGATGTCGCGCCACGGTTCGTAGATGACGCGCTGCAACGCCTGGCCGTGGCCGTCGGGCACAAGCCGGTAGTCGCGTTGCGGCTCGCGCAATTTGGCGCGCGTTTCCTCCGACAGCTTGCCGCCGAGCCGCAGCCGTTCGTAGGCGCTGATAAGGTCCACAATCACGTCAATGTAGGGATGTTCGCGGATGCTCTTCGGCGAGGTTTGCAGCGAGATGGAGGAATCGAAACCGAGCGATTTGTTCAGCACATACTCGAACTGGTCCACCGTCGCCTGCACGTCGTAGACGTAATACCAGCCGATATCAATCGGCATGAGGTTGGCCCGGTAGCTGGCGAAACCGGGCGTGCGCTCGTCGAGGTAGCCCTTGAGATCGCCGTGGCCGTCGGCGGAGGCGTAGCGCGCATGGATGTGCCAGGAGTAGTGGCTGTAGCTGCTGCCCTGAAGCAGCATGTTCTTGTTCTTGAACCGGTCGTAGAACGCCTTCTGGAGCTTGGCATTGTAATAGGCGTGGTCGCCTTGCAGCCGCTCGGAGCCGTCCCAATAAACCATGTCGGCGTTCAGCGCGTTGACAACGCGGGCGAGGTTGTCGGCCACTTCATTGAGGAGGGTCGTGTCCATGTCGAACAGGAAGTAACCGTAGGATTTCCGCAAATGCGTCAGCCGCTCGCCGCGCGTGTGCGCCGCCGCCGCCGTGCCGAGCAGTCCGCGCACGCAACCGCTGAAACCAAAAGGCGGCTTCATCGACCGTTCGGTGTAGCGGATCAGTTCATTGCCGATCTGGATGACCGTGCCATCGCCGTCGTAGCCGCCGTCCTCCGCGGGGAACTTCTCCGGCGCGACGGTCGTCGGGACAAACGCCTCCTTCGCGTCCACGTCGCCCGCCAGTTCCGCCGACGCGTCGCGCACCAGCCGCGCGTCCGGTACGGGCGTCAGATACGGGTCGGGCGGATAAATCGAAGGCGCGAGGTAATGCAGGCCGACCTTGAAGCCGGCGTGCTTCAGCCGCGCGAAGGTCGCCTTGAGGCTGTCGAGGCCGCGTGGGAAGTTCTTCGTGTTGATCGGATAATGGCCGGTCGAGGAACACCACGAGCTTTGCACGATCAGGATCGCGTCGAAGTGGCCGCGCTTGGCGAAGGCGATGACCTCGTCGGTGTCCTTCTCGGCGAAATTGGTGATGAAGAGATAGGAGCGCTTCACGGCCGGCGAGGTTTTCGCCCAGACGCCGTCCACGCGCGGACTCGGCAACCCCGCCGCGTGCTCGAACCGCTCGATGCTCTTCTCGAACTGCGCGCGGGGGCAGGCGATGACGCCCACGCCGGCCGGTTCGACACCAAACTGTTTCGTCGTCTCGGCGTAGAGCCTCATGCCGGCCATCGGCCAGAGTTCCGACGACGTGTCCTCGAAATCCTCCAGCAACACCGTCTTGTCGCCGACGAGGGCTTCGACTTGGTCGAGGAGGCAGACGACCTTCCGTTTCGCCGGCAGCGAGTTGAAGTAGAAGTTGATAACCGCCACGTGCTCGAAGCGCAGCGTGTTCGCCGCCGGTTTGTCTATCGTCACCTGCCGCCAGCCGGTGAAATCAATCTTCACGTAATTATCGAGATAGCCGCCCTTGCCGTCGAGCAGTTGAATCTTCAGCGACTGGCCGCTGCCGTCGCCGTGGACCCACGCGCGCAACGCCGTGCAGCCGCGCAAATCGAGCGGCTGCGCGAACCGCCGGCCGACGACGCTCCAGCCCGCGTTGTCGTCGCGGCGGCTCTCGGCGGAGAACCGCGCCGCGTGACTGCCCTGTTTTACCTCGTCGGAAATCTGCTCGAACAAGTGCGAGCAGTTCTTGTTGTCCGAGCCGTTGCCGTGTGCGCCGAGCACGCGAGGCCGGACGTTGATCTCGGTGCCCATGACCGCCGTAGCGAAGCGCTCGTCGTAGCAGGCATTGATGACCGGCCCGACTTTTTGGGGACCGTTGACGGGCAGGCAGAACAACTGAAGCCGCTCGACGTTGCCCGTGATGGCCGTCTCGGTCAGCTTCAAGAACGCAAAGCCCCGGCCTTCGGTGACGGCGAACTGGAGCCGCCCGCGCTCGCCGAATTCCACTGTCAGCTTGTTCCCCTTCCGCGAAACGCGGCTCGGCTGGAGCACACTGCCATCCACCGTCACCTCGAACGCCGGCGGCGCGCCGGGCGGCGCGTATTCGTGCTGGTCGGCGGCGCGCAGCGACGTGACGCAGCCGCGCTCGTTCAGTGTGATGGTGGCGTCGGTCAGTTTGAAAGTGATGTCGGCCAAACAAGGCGTGGCAAGGCCAAGCGCCAAAAGCGCCGTCGCAAGTATCTTCATCGGTTCATTTCCTTTCGGCAGGCAGCGACCAGTCGGTCGGGGCGGTATTGTGGAACAGTTCCTTGCTGCGGAAACTCAGGCGCGTGGCCCCGGCGACAAATGCGCTCCGCACCGCGCCACTCTGCGAATCAAAACAAACCGCCACCACCGTGCCGTCGCTCTCCAAATCGCCGCCGCTCATCGCGCCTTTGGCGTCGCGCTGGCGAAAGAGGATGAGGTGCGTGTCATTGCCGGAAACAATGCGAACACCGAACGCGCCGGTCGCGGCAAGCGGTTCGATGCGCGCTTCCGGTTCGGCGGCGGGCGCGAGCCGGCGGATTTGCATGGCGGTGACGATGTCTTCGTTCACGTCCGGTGCTGTGCGGGTGGCCGTCAGCGTCCATTCGTGGGCGTATTTTTCCGGCGGCACGGGGCGCGTGCTGTAGCCGTCCACCGGCTCGACGGGATAGCCTTTCGTCACCGTCATCGCGAGCTTCGCCGGGGACAGAAAACGTCCGCGCAACGCGGCGCGGCCGGAGGTGAGCGAGAACGATTGCGAAGCGGCGTCCGTCTCGATGGGCGCGACGGTGTGGAGCAGCCAGTCGTAGCGGGCGGGCGCGTCGGTGGATTGCAGCAAGTCGTGGATGACGACAAAGCCCGGCTTGATAAACAGCGCGCGGCGGTCGAAGCGCTTGAGCTGGCCGAGATAAACGGCGGGGTTGGACGCGTCGCCGACGGTGTAGCCGTAGGCGGGCGAATCGTAGTAAGCGGCGATGCGGCCATCCGCGCCTTTCTGCATGTGGGCCTGGTCCTTGCCGTTGACGAGGATCGCGTTGTGGGCGCGGGTGAGCGTGGAGTAGCCCTTGAAGTGCGGGCTGCCCCACCAGTCGTAGTAGCCGGAATCTATCGCGAGCTTTTCGCCGTAGGCGTAGATGACGAAACCGTTCTGGTCGTCGTGCTGGTGGCCGGCATAGAACCGCCCGCTCCGCATCGCGAAGGTGGAGTTTTCCAGACCGTCCGCCAGCGAGGTGTTGAAGATGACCCAGCCAATGTAGCGGTAGTGGATGGACTGCGGCAGGTCGGTCGGCGGCTTGGGCGTGAGGCCGTCCACGGTGTTGGTCGCGCCGGCATACCAGAGCGCGTAGGGATCGCGCGTGCGCAGGGCGAGGTCGCGCACGTGTTTCTGTTCGGCGGGGCCTTTGACGCTGTGGTTGGGCTTGGCGGTGTCAGCAAAACTGACGGCCCACGCGCCCGGCGGCGCGCAATACATCGGGAACCGCGCCGTCTGGTTCAGCCACGGATGTTGAAAAAGGTCCACGCTGCAGACGTGCCGCATCAGGTCGCCGTAATCAATGACGAAGCCCAACCCGTAATCCCAGTAGCCAATGCCTTCGTTGTTGTCGCCCTGGTAGCCGAGGCAGCAGAGGAACCGGCCGAGGTAAAGCTGCCGCGAAAACTCCGCCCACGCGGCGGCCTCGTCGTGCTCCCCGATCAACACGAAACCGGCCTCGGCCAGCGCGAGCGTTTGAAGCCAGGCATGATTGTTCTCCTCCGTGCCGCGGAATGGATTGAGTTTGTCCCAAAATTGCAACGCGCGCGCGACCATAACGGCGCGCAATTTCCCCCGCTCCTCCGCCGTCAGGTCATCGTGGAGCGCGTCGTAACACCAGTTCAGTCCGCGCAGCAGATGTTGCGCGCCAATGTCGCCGACCTCCATCGCGCTGCCGCCTTTCGGGTCCCACGCGGCGGCCGCAAACGCCATCTCCTTCGTCCACGCGAGGACCTGCGGATCGCGGCTCAGCGCGGCAATCTGCGCAATCTGTTGCAATCGCCTTCCCGTCCTGCCGGTAATGCCGCCGGCGACCTTGCCATACCAATCAATCCATGTCGGCCAGTCCGGATTGCCGGGAGCGTAACGCGGCGGATCCGCCGGCACGCCGCTGCGGTGGATTTTCTCCGCCGCCTTTACCAACGCCGCCGTGTCTTTGCCGACGTGTTCCTTGCGCGCCGCGTCGAGATCAATCACGCGCGGGCGCGGCATCGCGGTGATCTTCGTCACCGACACCGGCGCGGTGACGAAACGGTGCGCTTCCGGCACGATCTGGACGCGCCGCGTCTCCGACCAGCCCTCGATTAATTCCGACGACATCCAGACGCGCCAATACCAAAGACCCGGCGCAAGCGGCTTCGGCGGCGTGTGGAAGTTTTCCGCAACAGATACAGTCGTCGTCTTCGCGTCGGGGAAAACGGGATCGGTTGAATACTGGAGTTTCGATTGCCCTTGAGCGCGCGGCCAGTTGAAGAATGGCGGGTTGGACGTGGAGGTGCGCACCTCGTCGCTCAGGTGAGATTCCCGCGACTGCGCGCGCAGCGTGATGTTGTCGAGCCAGACGGTCATTACAGCCTTCGTGTCGCCTTTGGAGCGACCGTAAAGGCTGACGCGGTCGAGCATCTTGCCGGACGCGAGCACGCCGCCGTTGGGACTGTGCATCTCGGCCAGCGCGATCTCCGTGTGCTTCCACGCCGGGCCGAACTTGTCCTCGCCAAACCATTGTTTGCCTGTGCTGTCGTTGAAAAGCACCCCGAGATATGCCGCCTGCCCGCCCGCCTCAACCTCCTCGCGATGGTCGAACGACAATACGATGTTCTTCTGCACCGGGAACGGCCGCTTGATCGTGACCTGCGCGTAGCGGCCCGGCTTGAGGTTGTGGAGACGCAGCGCGTGGCCGCTGCCGCCGGCGCCCGGCTCGACGATGGCGGCCTCGACATCCTGAAACGACAACTCCGGATGCTGGCGAAGGTCCGTCCCGTTCTCGAAATCCAGACTGAACACCGCGCCTCCGCCGTCCGCTGCCAAGCCAGCCGTGGCACATGAGGCGAATACCAACAAAATCATCGCGAGTGTTTTCATCGTTTCAATCCTTTTGCCGGGATTTCGCGCTCCGTCATGCCGCGCGGCGCTGCTGCGCGGACCAATCAGCCCGCCACGAGCGATGGCCATCCGATCATCGGGCGTCCGGCGGAGTTGCAGGAAGCGGGGGAGGGGCTCCCGTGTCACCGGCCGGACGCGACCAGCTCCGGTAGAAAAAATCCTTGTCCGACGACTCCATGGAACACCCTGACAAAAGCAAGAGCGGCAGAACAAGAATCAGGAGACAACATCTCGCATCAACGGTTCTCATGTTTGCACGTTCATCACAGTTGCCAAAAAGTCCTTCGGTGGTGCGGCGGCACAAAGAGCATTCTAAGCATTCACCCGGCAACTTGAAGCAAAAAAGGAGGCACCTTTCGGCAGCCTCCTTTCTTTGGCCCGCGGTTGAACCAATCTTCAGTGGGCGATAGCGTTGATTACTCCTTCTTCTTGCCGTGCTCGCCGTGGGCAGACATGGATTCCGCCAGTTTCTGCTTCTGCTCGTCGGTCAACAGCGCCTTGATCTGCTCCATCGTGGCCTTCATCTTCTCCCTCATCGGGGCGAAGACGGCGCGCATTTTGTCCCGGTCGCCGGACTCCTTGGCGGCTTTCAGTTCGTCGGCGTGCTCCTTCGCGAACGCCTGGCGATCGGCCGCGGCCTTGTCCATGATGTCCTTGATTTTGGCCTTCTGGTCGTCATTCAAGTTCAACTTGTCCAACGCACCTTGCAGCCACTCGCCGCGGCCGCGCCCCCCGCCTTTGCCGCCCTCATCGGCGGCGGAAGCGATCCACGGGGCAGTGACGGTCAGCGCAAAACCCAGCGCCAGCATTTTGATAACGGACAACTTCATGTCATTCTTCTCCTGTAATGGTTCTTGGCCGTTGGCCGCGCATCTGTGGATGCCAGTCAACCTGTTAACCTTTACATCATCATCCGGGTTTTTGCGAGAGCGGTGAGACGAGGCATCGGTTCCGGCTTCGGTTTCACGCCGAAAGAAACCACGGATACCGGCACAAGGCGGAGCGCGTTCTCCGGACGTGGTGACTGTCCCAGAAAAACGGCAACCGCGTTCGAAGAACGCGGCCCACCAGCGGGGTCCACCGGCGGGCGACAATGGCCAACGAATAACCTTGAAACGCAGCAGGCGCGGACTGTTAACTACCGCGGCCAACCGGCGGAGTTTCGGGTGCATCGCAAAACACGGCTGGGCTTCACGGGTGGCTGAGATGGACCCGGTGGACGTGAATGGAAAGGATCGTGGTTATGGAGAAGGCTGAAGAGAAAAAGACAGTCGAGACGTTGCGGACACTGCCCGGCGACGACGTGCGCCAGATCATGTGGCGGTTTGCCGAGCGTTACGATTTGCAGATGCTGGTGCAGTCCGCGCGCGCGGTGGCGCGCGGGCCAGTGGCTCGGCTGGTGGCCGAGGGCGGCCGCAATTCCCATGAGTGGACGGCCGGGAAATCGGCGTTGCTCCAAGCCTACGACGAGTCCGGCATCACGGCGGCGTTTCTCGATCCAAGCCAGGGCGGGTTCGTGGAGGGACCGAAGAATTTTGTGCTGGCGATGGTGGCGTTCGAGTTGTCGTGGGTGGACGCGGGCGCGGCGACGTGCAGCCTGGCGGGCAACCTCGGGCTGGCGCCGATCCACGAATGCGGCACGGAGGAGCAAAAGGCGTTCTACATGACCAAGGCGCTCCCGCCCAAGCCCGGCGAGAACCGCAAGCCGTGGCGCGCGGCGTTCGCGCTGACGGAGCCGTTGCCGTATGTCGGCGTCGAGACGGGCGTGCTCAGCGGCAAAGTGCGCGTGGCGGAATGGAAGGAGGGCGAGGAGCCCATCCTCCAGGTGGACAAGCGCGGGCGGTTCATCACGAACATGGGCTTCGCGAACATCGTCACCGCCGCCGTGGACACGGCCGACCCGCGGATCAAACGGAGTTGCATGGTGATCCTCGAGAACACCGATCCCGGCGTATTCGATCCCGGCGTGCCAACCAAGAAGCTCGTGCACCAGCTTTCCTCGACGAACGACCCGATCTTCAGCGTGAAGGTGCCCGCGAGCCGGATCGTCGGCGGCTATACCATCAAGAACGGCGTGATCATCCCGAACGTCAGCCACAGCGAGATGATCGAGGCGGTGTTCCGCCGCACGCGCGTGACGGTGGGCCTGATGACATCGGCGAAATTGCTCTCGGCGGTGGAACCGTTGATCCGCTACCAGCGCAGCCGTTTCCGCGGCAGCGAGACCACCTCGCCTGGTTCGCCGCGTTACGACCTCGGCCTGCAAGGCAAAGAGGATGTCGTACACCGGCTGGTGGACATCTGGGCGACCGGCGAAGCGGCCTCGTCGCTCGGCTTTGAGGCGGCGCGGTTGTTTGACGTGCTGGACCCGCTGGAGAAACAGAAGGACGCGTTTTTTGCCCAAAAGAAGATCGAAGGCGTCCGCGCCCAGCTTCGCGCGCTGATGCCGGCGGAGAAGGACGCCATCGAGTTTTTGCAACTGTCGTCGAAACCGGAGGCTGAGCGCGACGCGAAACGCTACGAGGCGTTGCTGAACGATATGCTGGTGCAGTTCGTGCTGCGCGACTCGCTTGCCAACGTGCTCTGCCCGGCAACGAAACTCTGGAACACCGGCTACGGCGCGACCATGATGCGCGAGGCGGTCAGTTTGATGGGCGGCTATGGCATTACGGAAGATTGTCCCGGCTTCCTCGGGCACAAGTGGATGGACGCGCAGTTGGAGGCGACCTACGAAGGCCCCGAATCGGTGCAGCGGCGGCAGCTCTCGCTGACGATGACGACGGACGTTTTCCTCGCGCAGATGAAGCAGTGGATCATCGAGTTGCGACAAATCGCCTCCGAACGGCCCGGCACCGGCGCGTGTGCGCTCGGCACAGCGATGCAGTTGTGGCTGTGGACGCTGAACCATTTGCAGAACGCCACCGACGCCAACGGCGTGAAGCTGTACCACACCAACCGCCAGGGCGTGACGTTCCCGCTGGCGGACGCGCTCTGCTGGCTGCTCGCCGCGCGTTACCAGATTCTCGACGTGCTCGAACTGGCGCGGAAAGGGCCGGAGAACCCGACGGTGGCCGAGGGACTGCCGGGCTTGCTGAACTTCATGACCGATCTCTGCCACGTCCAGTCGGCGCGTGCCGCGGGCGAAGTCGGCCGCATTTGCGCCGAGCTGGTCCACGGCTACAACCGCCATCCGGCGTGGGACACCGAAGGCTGCTCCGCATGCTACGGCGCGGAGGATTTGGACGACATTGAGGGAGTCATTCCCGGCATCGCCAGCGCCGCCCGCAATTACAGCGACGTGACCGAGGCGGGCCAGACTCACGCGATCAAGGCCGGCCCGTGCGTGCGTTTCGCCGGCGCGGAGGATTTCATCCGCCTGCGCGTGAAGCTGGACGGCTGCCTTACCGGCGCGCGTCTCGCGAAGGACCGCGCCGCCGACGCGCTGACAAAGGTGATGATTCCCGAAGCGCTGGATTATCCGAAGTAAGCGCGTTTTTTTCGCGTTGCCGGGCTTGAAAACCGCCGGTAGATTGTCTGCGTCATGGCACTGCTGTTTTTCGAAAAAACGAACGGAGAGCGTGTCGAGATTGCGGTCGAGACCGACCCGCTCTCCATCGGCCGCGGGCCGACGGCGGATGTGAGCCTCGAAGACCTCGAAGTGTCGCGCCACCATTGCGCGCTGTTGCTCTGGGAAGACGACTGGGTGTTGAAGGACGGAGGCTCCGTCAACGGCACATGGGTCAATCAGAAGCGCGTCAAGATCGTCATCCTCAAGAACGGCGACATCATTCTCATCGGCAAGACCGAGATGGAGTTTCGCGCCGAGGAGCGCCAGCGCGGCAAAAGTCCCAGCGCGACGTTGCAGTTGCTCGCCCCGCCCCGGGTCATCCCGGTAGCCACGCCGGTCAAGGAGTGAAGTTGCTGCGCGCGGCGGCGAGATCAACCCGCGACCCGTTTCCATTTTTCCCCTTTCGGCCCGCCGCGCGCCACGCTAGAGTGCGCCACCAGCATGAAACTTTGCACCTTCGTATCGAACCGTCATTTGCGCGTCGGCAGTGTCGCCGGCGATTGCGTGGTGGACCTCGGAGCTGCCGCTGACGCGCTGCCGAAGCTCAAGGGGTATTCGGATTTGTTTCACTGCATCGAGTGTCTCCTTTACATGCCGCGGGCACTGGGCATCGCGCGCAAAGTCGAGAAGGCCGCGCTCGCCGCCGCCAGCGGGAATCGCAGACCCGGATTCCTGCTTCCGATCTCGAAGGTGAAATACGGCCCGCCGGTGCCGCATCCGCCGAAAGTGCTCTGCATCGGCCAGAACTACGCGGACCACTGCCGCGAGCAGAACGTGCCGCTGCCGGAGATTCCCGAACTGTTCTGCAAGTTTTCCACCTCGATCATCGGCTGCGGCGACGCGATCACGCTGCACAAGGCTACGACCAAAGTGGATTACGAGGTCGAACTGGCCATCGTCATCGGCAAACGCGGCAAGAACATACCGAAAGCGCGCGCCTACGAGCACGTCTTCGGCTACACGATCTTCCATGACGTCAGCGCGCGCGACCTCCAGTTCAAGAGCAAGCAATGGACACGCGGCAAATCGCCCGACACGTTTGCGCCGACCGGTCCGTGGCTGGTAACGCGCGACGAGGTGCCTGATCCACACAACCTGGCCATCCGCACGTGGCTCAACGGCCAACTCATGCAGGACTCCAACACCGCCAACCTCGTCTTCGGCGTGCCGGCGTTGGTGGAGTTCCTGAGCCAGACGATCACGCTGGAGCCGGGCGACATTATTGCCACCGGCACGCCGCCGGGCGTCGGCTGCTTTCGCAAACCGCCGGTGTTTCTGAAACCCGGCGACGTGGTTCGAATGGAAATCGCCGGCCTCGGCGTGTTGGAAAACCCGGTGGCGGCGGAAAAGCGAGAACGAAAATAATTGCGCAAAGGCGCGGGATAGACGACAAAAGGGAATATGAGCGACGAAGTCTCCATTGACCAATTTCACACCGTCCCGGCGCTCAAGGGCCTGACGCCCGCCGAGCTGGATGTCGTGGACACCATCACCTTCAGCGTGGCACTCAAGCCCAGCCAGACACTTTTCAAGGAAGGCGATCCCGGCGACGGCATGTATGTCATCGTCAGCGGCATCGTCGAAGTCACCAAAAAGGTTGACGAGGGCGCGCACTGGCAGATTGCGCAGCACGGTCCGGGTGTCTGCTTCGGCGAGATGGCATTGCTCGGCAATCAGGCGCGCGCGGCCACCTGCACGGCGTTGGAGCCAGCGCTGCTGCTCAAGGTGCCTTACAAGGAATTCAGCGCGCTGTTGAAGCAGAACAACATCGCCGCGCTCAAGATCACCGCCAACCTGGCGCGCTCGTTGAGCACGCGGTTGTCGCAGCTCCTCGTGGACCAGACGCGCATTCTGAAGGCGCATCGGACGTTCGCAGGCGAGGTGCAGAAGCATCTGCTCACCACCTACCAGCGCGTCGAGGGCGTCAAGCCGCCGACGGTCACATCAGCAGCGTCATCAGCACCGCCGCCACGCCGGCCAGCGTAGCACCGGTGCCGAACGCGACCGACGCGCCGAACTGCGCCCAGAGCCAGCCCATCAGCAGGCTCGCCGGCAACGCGCCGAGACCGATGGCGGCATTGTATAGTCCGAACGCGCGCCCGCGCTGCCCGCTCGGATAAAAATCCGCCACCATCGCCCGCTCCGCCGCCTCCGTCATGCCGAAGAAAAATCCGTAGACGATGAACAGTCCCCAGATATGCCACGCAGCGCCTGCCGCGCCGAAACCGGCATACACGGCCGCATAAATCAGCCAGCCGGCAACGATCAGCACCTTCCGACCGATACGATCGCAGAGAAAACCGGCGGGCAACCCGCTGGCGGTCTTCACGACGTGCAGCGCCACCCACAACAGCGGCAGCAGCGAGTCGGCGATGCCGAGCGATTTCGCCCGCAGAATCAGGAACGCGTCGCTGGAGTTGCCGAGCGTAAACAACAACAGGATGCCGAGATACCGTTTGAACTTCGGCGTGGCCACAAACGGCGCAGCCGGCGCGCTCGCGTCGTGGCGTGGGGGCGCCACCTCCTTCGCGCCGAACGCCAGCGCCGCCACGGCAAACACCATCGGCACGGAGGCCACCCAAAAAAGAATCCGGTAGTCCTGCGTCCACCACGTCAGCGCCGCCCACGCGATGAGCGGGCCGATGATCGCGCCGGCGTTGTCCATCGAGCGTTGCACGCCGAACGCCGCACCGCGCCGGTCCGGCGGCACCGAGTCCGCCAGCAACGCGTCGCGCGGCGAGGTGCGGATGCCTTTGCCGACGCGATCCAGGAACCGCGCCGCCAGCACATGCCAGCCGACGAACGCCAGCGCAATCATCGGCCGCGTCAGCCCGCTCAACGCGTAGCCCGCCACCGCCAGCGATTTACGCTTGGCGATTTTGTCCGACCACCAGCCGGAGACGAGCTTCAGCAGGCTCGCGGTGCTTTCGGCGATGCCTTCGACCAGTCCGACGAACGCCATGCTTGCGCCCAGCGTCGTCGTCAAAAACACCGGCAGCAGCGGATAAATGATCTCGGTGGAAATGTCGGTAAAGAAACTGGTCCAGCCGAGCGCCCAGACGTTGCGCGAGAACTTGAGGTTTGTTTTCACAAGAATCACGGAAACATTAACACAGATTTCCATCGCCGCGCGTGACAGATGTGTGACGTCGTCAGGGATCGGAAAAACGGCGCTTTGGAGTTTTCCGGCGGCCTGCTAAGCTTGACGCGACATGGATCAGCCGATTGTCCAAATCCGCGAACTGTCGAAGGTTTACCGGCACGGCGACATCGAGGTGGTGGCGCTGAACAGCGTCTCGCTCGACATCGGCCGCGGCGAGTTCGTCGCGCTGATGGGGCCGAGCGGTTCGGGCAAAAGCACGCTGCTGCACATCATCGCCGGCATTGACCGTCCCACCGCCGGCCGCTGCGTCGTCGAGGGCACCGAGGTGGGCGACCTCA
>Ga0209083_1000269_pt1 | contig 82614 bp, 102 predicted proteins | sample AM7aDNAmetaG_FD_184132 | JGI IMG/M metagenome (GOLD analysis project Ga0209083, IMG submission 184132) | Freshwater microbial communities from Finland to study Microbial Dark Matter (Phase II) - AM7a DNA metaG (SPAdes) (version 3) | ecosystem: Environmental > Aquatic > Freshwater > Lake ... | reverse complement strand
TTTTGTAATTGTAGTTGTATCGACGCTGACAGCACTTTTGATGCAAGTTCCCTCAAGTTGGTGGGGGAAGGTGTTTCGCATATGATTAAATTAAAAGTGTCGAAGCCGCTGATGATTGTTGTCGCAGTAACGATTATTTTAGCCACGGCCTTGTGCCTGACTTCATGGTTCAGAATTCTGGAAATCAAAGAGACTAAAGCATATCGCCTGCAGCAAATACAAGACACCGAGTGGATGTTTGTTAAAGCCGTGCTGATAGAAAACTATGACAAGGCGAAACTGTCAGCAGAGATTGTCAAATTGAAAATCCTCAAGGATGTGGAAAAAGAGTACGGAAACAATCTCGCAAAGCTGCAATTCGATTTGGATTATCCGCACAGTTCCGCGATACTGTACCAGATTATCCATCGAAGCATCGCAAACACGTGGCTAAACAAAGAATCCGACAGCAATGACCCGTTTGTATTTACAACTTTTGGCATTGTTGGGGATTTGTCGCTTGACTGTTCGCCATCTGCTACTGAAGTCACTTTCCGAACATGGGAACAGGAGTACGGGCAGCAGGCTAATCCGGTGCTGGCAAAAGGAGCGGTTTATGCCATAGTCCACCGGTTGCCGGTGCCAGTGTTCTGGGAGTTTTTGAAATCCGAGAATCCCGATCATCGCATGGTAATTTATATGTCGATAGCAGAAGTCGAGAAAACGTTTCGAATCGAAGGGTTGAACGGGCTGAAAACATACGAGTTCCTGAATTATGCGGTGTTGTTTGACGAGAGAGATTTAGTCGGACGGCAACTGCACAGCGCACTCGGGCTGAAAAACAACAAAGCGGTACTGGTGTATATCACGCAGGGGTTCAACCTGCTGGACGCACTGGAGAAGAATCATCCCACAGACTTTCTGAACACAAAGATAAGACAAAACGCGGTAATCACGCAGTCAAATGCCGCTGTTCGGCATGAGATGATTACATTAATCGGTCTGCTGATTGTGCTGTTTTCAGCACTAATCGCATCGCTGATAGCGCAAACGGTGGAGGTCGACACAGGGGAGCGGAGGCGAAAGACTGATGTTTGACAAAATATGCGTTTACATTCAAACGCAGCCGGGTTTTTACTTTGCTTTTTTTCTTGTTATTTGGTTGGCTGCTTGGACGGCTAATGGCTTAAAGATGACTAATTTTAATTTAGAACAGCTGAGAGAGCTATTCATATTCATCATAAGTAAATACACAGTTGATTCAGGCCTTAATTCGCCAGTAGGCAAACCTATAGTAGGAAAGAATGAGGAGGTACCGTGTAATGAAAGTAGTAACACTGGAAACCATCCGGACGATGGCTGAGGCAGCCCGAGGAGTAGTAGATCGAATCTTCGTACATTGGACAGCTGGGCATTACGGACAGTTCTTTGATGACTATCACATTAACATCGACGAAGATGGTTCAGTTCATGTATCCACAAAAGATTTCACTGAACGCAAAGCACATACGTACCATCAAAACTCTGGAGCTATTGGTATTGCGCTCCTGTGTGCCTACAAAGCTGATACCAACGATCTTGGACCAGAACCTCCGACAGAAGCACAACTTTCTTCTCTTGCAGAAGTAATTGCTGCACTATGTGAAGGGTTAGACATTCCCATCGATTACGCACACGTACGTACCCATTGTGAACAAGCAGACGAAGATGATTATGGACCCGCAACTACTTGTGAGCGCTGGGATCTCTGGAGACTACGCGACGGTGAAGAGAATGGTACTGGCGGAGAGAAGATGAGAAAAATGGCTCAGGAGGCAGCGATATGTTTTGCGAACAGTGCGGAAGCGTAATGCATGTAGCAAGTACCAGCAGAGGTATCCAAACTTTTGCATGTAAAGCTGGTTGTGACTGTTATACTTTTATTTTCACTGACAAAAATTCGCATACACCTAGAAAAGAAGGGGGAACATCAAATTATGCAACCGAAAGTGTCTACGTCTCACAATTTCATCTGCAGCCACACGCGTGAAGAAATCCTAGCACAAGAAAAAAACATCTTCGATGTAAAACACCTAGGCTTGTGCAAAATGGCGCTGTCGTACAATCCAGACTTTCCGGATATGCTTACAGTAGTATCCACTGACCAGCATGGACGGAAACATACGCGCACAGTTCCATACAAAATGCCAGAAGTTGCAGCTCCTGTTATCGCACCAGAAGTGGATCTTTTTGTAGAGGAGAGTATTCCGGAGTCGGTACCAGAACCTGAACCAGCACCGGAAGAAGAGAGCGTTCCTGAAGAAGTAATACGCGTACCAGTAAAACTGATTCCACCCGCAGTTGTTACTGCGCAGCAACAGCCTTACAAAAATAAGTTTCGAAAGTAAGAACCAGCTACCAATAGGAAAGGAGAGACTATTGTGTATGAAAAGTATATTAAGCCGTACATTATTCCTGTGCTTGTGCTTCTACTTATTGGTGGGTACGCAGGGTATGTGCTCGGCGGCGGAAGATCAAGTAGTGATGACTCGGGCAGAGTTCAACAAATACAGCGAGACATTGAACAAGTGCGACAGGACATTAGAGATAGTAGGAATGAACTCATCAAAATCCGTCAAGGAGTTATTGACAGTAGAACAGAGATTGCAGGAGTCCGAACGGAAATTGAAACTATCCGAGGAGAAGTTAGCGCAAGTCGAGAAGAAATTGGAGCAGTACGAGAACGCACTCAAGGAGACATCCGACTTATTAGCGAAACAAGACAAGACATTAGAGAACGCCAACTTGACCTTGATAGCATACGCAAAAGAAATGAAATCAAAAGTAGCCAGCCTTAAGGCACAAAAAGGCATCTGGCAAGGAGTTACTGCTATAGCCGTAGGAGCTTTAATTTGGCAGGCAAGCAAAGTAAAATAAAGAGGGGACGTATTTATTATAATGACGGGTTATCACTCAGGTACAGGGACAGTTATTTTCTCCACATCGGACACCAGTCAATTCGTAATGATTTCCAACGACGGCGCCGCTGACATTACAGTTAAAGTTGCAGGTAGTGAAATGGTGGTCAAAGCGGGAGAAGTGCTCAGAGAATTCCCAGGCGATTTTAATGTTGTAGTAGTGGCCGCTACTGCTACGGCTTGGCGTATTTGGACTTCGGCAGATGCTGACATGAATCATGCCAATCTTGGACTGTTCAAGAACACCGGAGCAAAAGGAGAAACAGGAGCCGCAGGTGCTGATGGAGAAAATGGTCTTCCGGGAGCTCCAGGATTACAAGGTGAAGCTGGTGTAATTGCTATTGTAGGCACGCCTGCAACTGGAGACATCTTGTATTACACCGCATTGGGTGCATGGGCAGTGCTTCCCGTAGGCGATGATGGCGATGTTCTGACACTTGCCTCTGGTGTTCCTGCTTGGGTGGCACCCTAATAACAAAATAAAAGGCCGCCCACCTTTCTCTCCAGGTGAACGGCCTTTTGTCCTCCGCACCCGTGTTGACTCTCCTCACACGGGTGCTTTTTATTGCTGTAATTCCTTAAAGTTTTTCCATTTCACTCATTTTCATTTTGCAGGTTTTCAAAGAGAGGAAAATAATCTTTTTTGAATGCTTTCATCATCGGTAACGCCAATTCAATCATCTGTGGGTGAGGCTTACCAGTCATACCAAGAGCACGCAACCGGAAGAAATGGCGCCATTGCCGAATATTCTGTGTGACAACAATTGCTGTTTTGGTACTATTGGGTAATACTGACCGGGCTTCTTGCGGAGAAGCATTTAATGAAATCAGCTTATTATATGCAATTTCAGCGGCCTTCATTGCTTCGTACCATATTTCCCTACAGGACATAGCAGTTTCTTTCGGAGCTTCGCTTGTAGGACATCTGTACATGAATGAAGAAGGATCCCAAAAACATGGATCGATTACTGCAAGGCCGTTACCGCTATAGTTACAGTATCTAGTACTATTGTGTACAATGAAGCCATTAGCGACATAGTTGTGGTAGGGGGCCTCCATTTCGATATCATATGTCTCCTCTTTTCCTATATATTCAATACTAGTTATAGTGCTAGGAAAAGCACTTTTTCCAACGTGCCAACCATGATGAAGTCGTCCGTGACAAGTAATACAAACTTTTACTAAATTATCTACATCATTATTATCCCTATTTTCATCTAAATGATGTACTTCTAATTTATCATCTTCTCCACAAAACTCACAACAATTTTCATCTCTCTTATATTCACGATAAACACTTATACCCGTTTTCCAATTACTATTATTTTCTCCTCCTTTATTATTATAGTGATGTGCTCTTAGGGCTTCCCCTTGAGCAGCAACAGAAGGATGCATGTCTTCAGTAATACCCTTATTCCAAACTTCTCGTCCGTCATTATATTGTTGCTGAATAGTCTCAGACATTTTGTCATAAGACTCCTCTGTGTGATTTTTAGTATACTTAGCTTGATCGTAGTCGTTCTTATGCTTCTCAAATATTCTCAATTTCTTCAATTTACGATAAATAGTATGACAGGGTACTTTTAATACCTCAGCAATATCTTGTGGTGTGTACGTATCATACATATTTGTTAGCTCTTCATCTGATATCTGTATCAAACAGGGGCGACCGTTTGTCAATACTATGTCTCCTATTTGTAGATTTTTCAAAGGTATATACTTTATACCAGTAGATAGAAATTTATGTTCCATAGTACACGTTATTTCATATCCGGAATCTGTAATAACTTTATATACATCTTGAATTCCTTTACGAAATACTGCAGCTACTCTGTTTAATATCACTTGTCCTTCGTTATTGATACTTTTAATACAAGTCATTTGTTGATACTGTTTTGGCTTATTATATAATTCCTGTACCGTTAGATTCTTTTTTATTTTCGTATTACCTACAATACATTCTTGACTAAACGATGCAATACGATGACGTACCAATTCATGCGATACGCCGCGATCACATATAATTTCCACGGTAATGGCTACGTGCTCCAGCGGCGATAAATGTCCTATATTGATTTTATTACGGATAAATTCAACATTAGGTACTTCCGCCATTTTACCTTCACTTTTGTAACATTCTCGATATGCAAACTCAATCTTGAGCAACTCGGGCACGGCCTCCGGAGGATTGATATATCTCCAATATGCGTTTAAAATATGCATCGCTCTTTCTACTCCCTTCAAAATTTGATGCTAGTCCACGATTAATCCGCCATGTACGAATTGTTCTTTTGGTACATTTTTGTACTATTGCTATCTCCTGATCTGATAACCCATGAGCGTACAAAAACATGCGTTCATCATACTTATCTATTATCCTTTTGTCGTTTGGTGGAAGATCAAGGGTACGTCGCCACGATCTTACGGCTTGCAAACAAATGTAGCACATTTTAGAAATTTCTCTGTCCGATGCTCCTGACTGATAAAGTGATAATCTTTGTAAATGTTCGTCCGTCCGTGTGGCCATTTCATTCCTTTCCCTCCTTATACTTTTCAAGATTCCCCCAATTCGTGCCTATTTCAATATCTGCTATAAAGGGCATATCAGTCTTTAGATACTTGCCAGGAAGCGTTTGCATGGTGTGTAATATAGGTGCGACTACCAGTTTCACATTTTCTTTCGGTAATTCGAAGAGTATTGAGTCGTGTACCAGTATGAGTATCTTCGCGATGTCTCTTATTGAATGGTGTAGTTGTATAGCCGATAATAGTGTCAGATCGCTCGCAGTACTTTGGATAGGGAAATTCACTGCCTCATTTTCCGTATTCCATAGGTTTTCCTTTGTAAGGAAGGGGAAACGTCGTTTTCTCCCGAAAGGCGTTGACTGTGTAATGCCTTGACTCGGAGTACTTCTACTCCACTCGATATATTCTGCTGCTTTTGGGAACCGCTTGTACCAGGCAGTTTTAAGGGCTCTTGCTTCCGCGACCGGAAACGCATGTTCTTCCGCAATGCTTTCCGGAGTGCGTCCATATGCAATCTGCTCTGTACTCTCCTATTACTAGAAGTGTCGGACTATGCCTTACAAGAATATTCTTTACGCCATTGCTTATATCTCATTATAAAATCTGCGCGCCAATCAGTAGTAGCTTGTGTACGATTTCGTGGCTGATCCTGTGGCTGTGCTAGCCACTCATCGTAAAAAGCTAATTCTTTTTGTTTTACTAATACGAACTCACGTATATCTGACATAAAGCGTGCAAGATACGTACCTGAGATTCTAAAATTATACATTTGTCGGTTGGTACTATCATGCCCAAAAACATTTCCTTCTGGATATTTTTCTAATAATGCATCCATAAGTTCCGGCTCTGATCCAGATATACCTATTTCACATTTTAGATATCCAGTATCTTTTCTGAGCAAAAACGATATATGTCCCTCACCGTCAAATATACCTGCGACATAAGCATTGTGTAACATAATATTTTTGTCCCTCCATTATATATGTTCGTTTGATTTAATTATACTACACTTTGGAAGTTTAGTCAACCCCCCAAAGAAAATATAATTAGTCGACATTATAATAAGTCTCTACACGCTCTAAAGGCTTTATCCTTTAGACTTTGCGCACGGCGTTGACCTTTCGAAGGCGTTGATCTTTCGAAGGCTTTCACCGTATTGAGGAGGGTTTTACTTCGGCATTGTTGTTTACCGAAATTAAATGCTTTAGCTCTTACACGTTGATTCTTAGTATAGCCAGGTCCGTAAAGTTCTAAAGATACTTCATCATGAAGATCCTTACCATCATAATATAGCTTCATCATATCAGGACACTTTGCTAGGACTGCAAGTACTCGCAACTCACAGTTATGAACTATTACTCCGTTGGCGCTGAACCTATTATTTGGCTGATCCATTAAGTCATATACTTTTGCCTCTCTTCCTGAAGATACTATCTCTTTTACTTGATCCCAATGAAATTGTTTGTACCAAGATATATTTTTCTGTAACTCCTCATCTTCATCTAAGCACAAGTCTTGTATCTTATTACGCGTATATGGCCTTCCATTTAGATGATTTAAAACATATTTGCGATAGTCTATTCTTTTTACGTTGCGTATTAATGCTACAGGTATCGGTAAGTAATTACTTTGATCTCTTCTTGCTCTTGTATTAACCAGTTGCAATATTTGCTGCTTACGTGATAGCTGAAACCCAATATTCATCTGAAAATTACGTAGGCTAACGGCATCGCAAATATGTACTTTATACTGAAGTGCTCCTCCTTCTACATAATTATATCCCGTACGTGTAGTAATTAATGTAGACATGATGCCAAAACGAAGTAATGCTAATTGTACATCTCTTGATAATAGCTCAAACCGAGAAGAAAATTCTATGCCGTTAGCATCAATACTAGCATCAGCATCAAATAATCCCGATAAGAAATCAGATAATCCATTAGCGGTTATCTTATTAAAAGGTATGCGTAATGATCGCTTATCAAACATACTATGTAACCGCTTTACTAAACCTGCCTGATTAGTAACATTAAGAGTATAGCTACCATAATCTCTAGGTATTTCACTTATACCTTGAGCAATTAATAAAGCTATCTGCTCTTCATCTACTGGCAGCTTTTTAGAGAATTGTAATGTTCCTTTTGAATTATGAAAGCTGCCATCACCTACCCAAAAACCAACTACCCACCAAAAAGGATTAAATACCTCTTCTTCAAAACTTTCTCCTTGTAAAGCTATCCAGTCTCCTTGTTGTATCTCAGATAAAGGTTTCCAACCTGTAGAGGTTGCGATTTGATGATCCTTAGTACATTCTACATTGTATCCTCTTTCTGTAGTCAATATACTAGTAGGACTTTCTCCTTTATAAATAGCTTCAGGATGATCTTGAATACGAAAATCATCAGATACCCAAGTATCTTCAGCTATGCACTGCGAGTAATCTGCTTGTATAAAGATATTGTTTCCTGTAGGTATAAACGCCGTTTTAATAAGCTTACCACGGGGAATATTTTGTACATTAGGTCCTCGAGAAGCAAGTCGTCCTGTGGATGTTCCGTGGATTAGAAACGAAGTATGTACCTTCTTATCCACTTCAACTTGCTCTTGTAATCCTTCAATGTATGTTGAAAACAGTTTTGTAATTTTACGATGTTCTGCTAATCGATTGATAAGCAGATTAGCATTTCCCCGAGCTTCCCACTCAGTAAGTAATTCCGGAGTAGCTTCAATTGCTTTATCACTGGGTTTCTTCAAAATCTTAGTAAGCCAATACTCAACAGCATCTGCATCTGTAGTTGTAGAACCTTTGTACTTCGGCATCTTTAGTAGATGATGCAATACATAACCGAGCTGTTGCCAAGAACCAGGATTAAACACGGGAGGTGGTTTCTTCGTTCCTACATGTTGCTGATACTTGATAGGATTCCAACCAACCATGTCAGCAATACCCAAAAGTGTTTCTTTTACTGTTGCAATATGCTCAGTATACTCTTCGCTAATCTTTGCCATATATTTCATATCAATTGCTGCACCTTCAAGCTCAAAATCAGCTAAAGCATTAGATGCAGGAATCAAAACTTCAGTATAGGCAAAATGTAGCTGATCCTCTGTTCGTACTTTTTGATCAAATACTTTGAATATCCGGAAAACATAATCTACGTCGTGTGCCGTATACTGTAACAACTCGGCACGAGGTGCGGCACTGTAATCTTCAAAGCCGTCAACTAGTTTTTTGAACTTTGCCTTATAATTTGGCGCACCTAATATCTGTGCAGATAATAAGTCAAGATCGTGAATCCCTTTACGTTCATCCAGAAGATAGTGAAGTAACATGGTATCTTCATCTACTCTGGCATTGATACCGAGATGGCGAAGAAACTTAACGTCGAACTTACCATTATGCCATAACCAGCGAGGGCCTTCCATTTCCCATAGCTGTTTGAGCAAAGGTATGCACTCTTTATTGTACATAATTTCTTCGTCAAATATCGCGGCATACCCTTCCTTCCAGGCGAATGCAGCTGAAAATGCCCTGTTCGATATTGGTGAAAATCCCGTTGTCTCCAAGTCACATGATATTATTGGCTGCTTCTTTAAAAACTCGATAAAGTCAGGCAAATGCTTTGGTGACAAGATATCATATCGTGTCCTTAGATCAATAGGCTTATCATCATATGTAGGATTATCCAAGAACTTTTTGACTTCTTGCCACTGGTTTACGAAATCAGTAAATATCTTTGGAGACTTCATTACTGCTGAAGGATGTATTACAGGTATGATTGAACAATTAAACTCAGGAGACCAAAAACGTTTACCTGCGTGTGTATTAAGTGGTTCTTTTTTACGTAAAATCTGATGTAAAGCAACTTCGCCCATTGGTACAATTAGTATAGGTTTACATAATGTAACTTCGTCTACTAAACGATCTCGACAACAGGTAAGTTCAGTAGACGTAGTTACTGCAGCAGGATTACGACAAATAGCTGCATAAGTAATATGTACCTTGTCAAACTCAATATGCAGCTGTCCGAGAATGTTCTTAAGTAATTCTCCTGCCTGTCCTGCGAGAGGCGTTTTGAACATTGTCTCTGTAATAGTAGGAAAATCCCCGACGAGTATGAGCGTAGATTGGTCTGGACCACTCGGTACTCCACTGGGCTCTTTCTTCAGAGGACAATGCGAACACTTAGCATTCTCAAACTTATCACTCATAATATTTTGACCACCTTAGCATAGTCATTATATTATGTGACGTAAGCATTGGAAACCTATCAATCGTAGTATCAAAGTTAATGACTGCCTCTTTCGGACGTGGCATATAAAGACCTTCAAGACTGTCGAAAGCCAATCCTAATTGTGCACACGTCCAGGCAATAGAGGTATCACATCCTCGAATCCAACGGAACCTTGAAGCTTCCTGTAACTCGATAGGATTATCCCATACGCCGAGCATATGCCACTGTATCCACGGATACTTCAGATGGTATTCTTTCTCGACAATCTTATGTAGTACATATGTTCTGCCTACGCCGCTATCTTCCACAAACATATTTATGTTCTTGGGAATGCCGATAGTAGTAATACAATTATCCATGTGTAATATTTCGTCAAGACAATCAAACCAAGAAGCCATATTGATTCCTTGTACTACTGCCATACACCTGAAAGGGAGCTTTGCGTTCCAGGTTTTCTCAAGGTGATTTTCCTTTAGTTCGATGAGAGCCTGTTTGACCAGCTTAACAGTACTCTCGCCATCCATGAAAGCATCAGGTAATACTATTTCGCTGACGCAGCATATTGCGGCGGCTCTTACCATATCCGCTATCGGCATTGCATGTCCGAGTTCAATCAAGGAATTATCCAGAATAACAAAATCACCCCGGTCTGAGCGATTACGCATAAACGACGCATAATCAGAATTATCAGGATCCAGTACCAAATGGGCAAGTGCTAAATGGTAATCAGTCAAAGTGCCATACGCCTGAAGGAAAGCCGTGGGTACGATGTTCGCGAATTTCATTTCCTATTCTGCCTCCCCCCGTAATTTTTCACCAGTTGCTGAAACATGAACTTTTCTGTTTCTTCTACCATGGCCGCAGGTGATAGCATTCCTGAATTCAGTTTAAGAATTTCAAAGTTCGCCGCGAAAGGATCTGATATCCATTTGAGATATCCTGCAACGATAGCTGGCAGATATTCAGGTACGATATAGTCGTCGCCACGTTCTGCATATCTCGCCGTTAGTACGCTGAGATCGGCATAGCAATAAATATAAGCCGTATTCAATCGCATTAGCTTAATGCCTACGCCGTTGACGTATCGTAAGAAGATATCTTCAGGAATTGCATATCGATTAGTAGCAGGACCGTAAATCAAATCATCAGGGTAATGGAATCTGTCAAACACTGTGACTAACGGTTTTACATCCATCGCGAGAAATTCAGCCACTGTCTTTTCTGCGGCTGAGACGCTTTCTTCTGGCGTTGGATAATGTGAAAATTTCCGATATGTCGGAGTTGTACGTACATCGTTTATGGTACAGATGCTTCTGGCAAGGGTAGTTTTACCTGACATGTCAGGACCAATAAAGATAAAAATCATTTAGAAGCCTCCCTTACCCTTATTGCTAATCTTTCTGTATCAAATGATCGTGGTAAGGTAGTCCAATAACCACGTGAATCCGTCTCTAACTGGTCAACTATGTTTCCTTTGTAAATAATATACTCTATAGAAATAGTCATATCATTTGCTCGGAGTATGTCATCAATAGCACTAATAGCTTGTTCTACCGGATGTTCATACGTGTATAACTTTCTAGGTATCATTTTACTGCCTCCAAAGCCTTTTTAGCCGTCCAGCGCTGCCGAAGCTCTTCGTGCTTCTTATGCCAAGCCTCATCAAAGTTCATATCAGTTACATAAATCATCTCTGCCAAATAAATCATGACGTCAACGAGTTCCTCGTGTAAGTGAGCAATACGTTCTTCCGTAGTTCCGTCACGATAGAGCTTTTTGACTACATTAGCTACTTCACCAACTTCGCCACAAAGACAGTTCGTCATATACATAAGCCCTACCATACTCTTGTCGGCATGCATATCAAACAGGCAATCATGATCGAGCACATCGGCTACTGCTCCTCTAATCAGAGAAGCTTTTTCTACCGTCATCCGATGAGCAGTCAGGATAGCTTCTTCCATAGCAAATCTTTCTTCTTTTAGTCCCTCAGTATTCATGAATCGTAACCTCCAATTTTTGTACTCCCCATTTATAAGCCGCACGTTGATTCAGCTGCCCGACAAATAAATCAAGTCTGTTACCCTTAATATCACCTCCTGTATCTCTTACTATGACGTTAAGATCTCCTTTTGAATGATGGATAGTAATACGAGTACCGAACCTAAAGATTGAATTATCAGCAGCTACAGACTTAAAGGCATCAGAATCTAGGAGTATCCATCCACTCGCCGTACGACAAAAGTTAGGAGAGGACAAGGGCTTTCCGCATTCGTCAGGATGACAAGTATATGCGGATACCAACATAGTCCGTCGCTGTTCTCTCCCAGGTGTATGGCGCGAGACTTCTTCTTGATTTCTAATCTGTACCTGTTTTGACGTCGGATCCGAGATGCTTTGGATTATTTCCGACTTGACGGATATATTCTTTGGTAACTCTATGGAGTTTATAAGTAAGTGAAAGTGAACTAAGCAATAAATCCACAAGGATATGACGCTTATTGCTATGCCCATTATGCAGAACAGGCTCACCAGTACGATCCAAACGCACAACGGTGGAACATTCTTCAGGAATTGTAAACGAGGTAAAGACATAGCCATCCCCCTTAATAGGACGTCCTTTCAATGCGGCGGCGAATGAACGATTATCCCATCCCATTGGAATAGCTTCTTGTGAAATTACCGCATGTAAGTCGTCAAGATAAAATCCTCCAACAGCCTTGCAGTTACATAACGTAACTTTCTGTAATTTTAACTTACGTACGTCTCCACAGCATTGACAGTATACAAACTTCATCGACGACTGTCTACCTCCCGCGCTAATAGAGTTAAGTACTCACCCAGTTCAGGACGAGTATTCTCTTTGCTAGATGAGGTTCTTCTGACATGTATTTTCCATCGTTGAATTAGGCTTTTTTGTACTTTACCAATGTCCGCCAAAGAATAATTACGCAACTCCAAAATACGGTCATCATTGTTAATCATCCACTCTTCCGCATCATTTCTGCGTTCGTGTTTGCCATAAAGAACACGAGCCTTTATACGGTAATCCTGTATCATCTTAAGCAGCTCCGGAGATTTGTTGGCACTGCTTAGAGAATGTAATCCCATAGCTGTAGCAGCCATAAGATTGATTACCTTATAAAGAGCTCGCGGACGGTGGTTATGACGTGTTAAGTACATGTCTAAAGAAGTAAGCGATTTTTGAACGGCTGCTTCATCAGTAAAGTGTAACGATACTCGGAGTAGTTGCCATTCGAATTCGTACAGAGTACGCCTTTTGTCTTCTTCCTTCATGTTACTCATGCAGTACCTCCTCAAAAATCGCTTTTCTTTTATTATATCACAGAATTGTAATTAATTCAAGGTACACGTTATTTGATTAAACCAAGAAACTCACTTCTGGCCGAGTTGGCATTATCGAGGAATACGCCTCTCATAGCTGACGTAGTAGTACTGGAACCTGGTTTCTTTATTCCTCGCTGAATCATACAATAATGTTTAGCATTAATAACTACTGCTACACCCATAGGCTGTAGGTATCGATCAATTGCGTCTGCTATTTGACTAGTCATACGCTCTTGCACTTGTAGCCTCTTGGCAAAACACTCGACAAGCCTGGCAAACTTACTAATTCCAACCAAAGTACCCTTTGGAATATAGCCGATATGTGCAACACCGTGTACTGGCACCATATGATGTTCGCACATAGTCGTGAATTCAATATCTTTAACAATGACCATTTCACTATGTGCTTCATCTTTGAATACCTTTGATAAGATTAGTGCCGGATCCATCAAGTAACCACCGAAGATTTCATCATACATCTTGGCTACTCGGTGCGGCGTCTCTATAAGGCCTTCACGATTAATATCTTCTTCTATGATAGTATCTAGTAGATCTGTTACTGCTTTTTTTCTTCGTTCGTATATTACGTCACTCATTAACTTTGCCTCCCTGTAGTACTTTTAATACTTTTTGTATTATTTCACCGTGGATTTCAACTTCTTCGAAAGTACTGGCGCGATGATATTGTATTAATGCCAGATATAACCGCTCCAGTATAACGTATCGATCAAAAGAAATACGTTTGGATAATGTATAAATGGCCAGCATATAACCACTAGCAAATGCAAGTAAGGTAATAATTCCTGCAGCCCAATATGACATTATCTAACCCCCTTTAATTCTTTATCAGTTTTTCTCTTCCACCAGATAACATTTGTTTACCTCGAAGCTTAGCAAGTTCTTGCATTGCCTTATCACGTTCTTGTTTAGTTACAGCTAACGCTTCGTCAGATATACGTAATTTGGTTCGTAGCTCCTCAATATACGTTTGCTGATCAATTAAGTGCTGTTTTGTACGTATCATATCCCAATCTATACTATCGTACGCCTAGCACTTTATGTAGTTGTACACCCATTCGTAAGTATTCAGGATATTGCATTACTAAACGAATAGCCTTTTCTATAGATTCCTGCTTATGACTTTCGGGTTGTAACCAAATACGTCCTTTAGATACTGCTTTCCAAGCGATTACGTTAGGGTTGAAATCTTCTGTTACTACATATTTCAGTTCATGACAATTACAATATACGTCGTAATTGGGGGCTTTAGGAGAGCACGTAACCCAATCAATTGCCCAATGAGGATCGATCATTCTGGTGCCATTGGTTTCAATTGCTACTTTACGTGCCTCTTTACGTCCTATCCACGGCTGTACATGAATGGCACGTATCAACTCTTTCAAGGGATGAATTGTAGGCTCACCTCCAGTAATTATGATCCGAGACGCAGTACTTTGCAAAACAATTTCTTCAATTGTCATTTGAGTTGCTTGTTCTTCTGTCCATGTCTCTTTTGAATCGCAGAAATCACATGCAAGATTACATCCAGCAAAGCGAACAAAAGTACTTACTATTCCCATATGACATCCTTCACCCTGGATAGACGTGAAGATTTCATTTACTGGAAACGTTATTACTTCATTCATAGTACTAAATCCTCATCATCCAGTGCTTTCTGATTATTACCTATCTCCGGACAATCACGGCTCCAATCAGCGTGACTATTTGATGTTTCATATAGCCGTACATGATCAAGAATGCAATTGTACTCGAGGAATACCGGAGTTAGTGTGTTGACAATCCAGAGAACCATATGCTCGGCTGTAGGTTGGCTGAACAAAGGTTCATGATGCTCGTCGCATGTTTCGTTGAGATTGTAATGATCCAGCCGATCCAGAATAAACTTTTGCACTACGTTCTTGATGTTATGAAAATCGATGATCATTCCGTTGTTGTTAGGAATACCAGCCAAAGTAACTTCCAACTTGTAAGTATGTCCGTGCATACGAGAACAAGCACCGTTGTAGTTGTTCAACTGATGACAGGCTTCGAATTCAAACTTTTTTGTTACAGTTAGCATTTATAAACACCTCCAATCAATTACTATTGCGTAGTCAATCGGGTCTCGTACTCCAAGTTGCTTAAAAGCAGCAATTCTGCTAATGCAGGTAGAACATACTCCACACGCCGGCCTAGCTCCGTTATAGCAGCTATGTGTAAGCTCAAAGGGAGCATACGCTTCGAGTCCTCGGACGACAACGTCATATTTGGTATCATTGACCAAAGGTGTGTAAAGTCGCACTTTATGGTATGTTCCGATGTAAATAGCGCATGCCATTGCTCCGATAAATTCTGCAGAACAGTCCGGGTAACTCCACGAGCGAGCATCTTCACTATGAGCTCCGTAACAAACCGTGTCTGCTCCCTCGACGAGTGCAAGTGCAGTTGCAGCGGAGAGAAGATTACCGTTCCGAAAGGGTACGTATGTAGGTGATACACCTATACTCTTGGCGAGTTCCTCATAAGTAGTTTCAGGATTCGGGCAATCGGCGTCAATCAAAGTCGAGCCTGCGCCTGAGAAGATTGGCGGAAGTTCTTTAATGATGTGCGAAATTCCAAGTTCCTTGGCAATCAGTTTTGCCTGTTCCAGTTCGACAAGATGCTTCTGTCCATAACCGAGTGACAAAGCGATGACATTGTCCGCGCCCAGCTGCCTGACCAACATAGCTGCGCACGTAGTTGAATCTAATCCTCCACTGAGTAATACTACCGCTTTCTTCATTTTACCACTTCTCCTCTACTTCTTAATAGTGCTATGAATCCTGGCGATTTTCTATACCCGTACTGCGTACGCTCTATCATACGCGAACGAGATAATAGATGAATGTGTTCCTTAGCAGTATTCTTTTCAATGGCTAACTGCTCTTCGAGGTCTTGTGTTTTGATGTAACTCTGTCTCATGAAAATATCGGCTACATCTGGAAAGGACTGACAGAACGTTTTGACGTCTGCAGTGGCTTGCTGCGATGCTTCTTCAGATTCTTTCTCCTGTCTCGAATACCCTGAATAGTCTAATGACGGCTTAGAATATATCTCTTCAAGATATTGACGTGCAAAATGTACATGATCCTCTTTGACTATTACTTTCTGTCCTGATTCATCAGTTGAGTACAATCTTGCAGCGATAGCTACTGCCATACGAGCTAATTTTATTCGCTGGTTAGCCGACTCGACAAGAGGAATTCTTGTGGAATACTGCTTACCCATTTGTATTGCGTACTTGAGAATTTCTCCTTCTGCTCCATCATCGAAGATGATATCGCAGGTTTTTCTTGACCAGGCCCATAGTATAAGAGTTTTACATAAATCGCCGGTGTATGTAAGTGTAGATTTTCTTCTTGTAGTTGAAAGTTGATTAATAAGCTCGGTAGGTATTTCCTCAGACGCACAACTGATAGCGAAGTCAAAACGCGCAATGTCTTCTGATTTTCCGATGAGTTCTGATATCGCTTCAGCACCGTAAGAATAAGATCTAAGAGCTCTACCTGCGCGAGGATTGGACAGCCAGATAAGTCGAGTTCTAGCGAAGGATTTTTCTGTTTGGATTTTTGTAATCTCTGCAATTCCCGAAGAACGAATACCCGACATCCTCGCGATGTCAGCTTCACTAAGTCCTGACGCTTCATCAATTACCACAAGCCTCCTGTCGTTTAGCGGAATTTTGCCCCATGTGATAAACCAGCGACTATGTGTCTGCTGCATTCCACCAACGAGACCTGCAAAAGAAGTATTCTCTCCGAAGACGAGTTCGCCGAGCCTGTAAAATTGCATCATGCGTTCTGCCGTCTCTGATTTCCCTGTTCTGGTATCGCCAATGACTAACAGCTCTAGCCATCCCCGATTGATTGTAATATCCTGGAATTTGAAAGATAGGATGGAATGATATACTAGGTCAATAGCGGTTAGAAGATCATTACGTCCGTAGATATTTGTTATATTGCTTGAAAACTGATCGTAGATGTCTTCGAATTTTTCTTTTATAGTCTGGCCTTCCAGAGGCTGAAAGATTTTTAATCCTTCGCGAATATCGTCTGTAATGGTAAACCCTGAAATAGAGTCTTGTTTTGTCAACGCGGAATGTAATAAGAACGTAGTTTGCTGAACCCATGGATCAGGAGTACTAACGCCTTCTACCAAATAGGTCTGATTACTTTTGATAGTATTATGCTCTCCTGCAAGAAAATAAGCTGTCTGCAAAGTGTATTGGTCTGTAGTTCTAGATGCCTCATAGCTTATCTCAGGGGCAAGTAATACTTCTTCGACGTTTTGCGGGGTAATTATTTCCTTGGTAGCATTGTTACACTTACTTGGAATACCTACCCAGCTCTTTAACCTATCATTTTGTTGTGCTTCAGTACATTCAATTAGGTTCAGTAATGCCGGATGCGGTGGTAAATCAAGTATTGTTTCGCCTCCGTTTGAACTTACCGTACATAAAGTACAGCTAGCGTTTTCTGGAGACATATTCTGACAAGTATACTTTAGTTTTCTTGGAATCAGATACGGTGATAAATTCTTACCTACTACGAGCACATTCATTTGAATCTTTTGTTTGAGATATTTAGCTAATCTAGCTTCTGTCAACGAAATCTCAATAACTTCATCATCGTTTTCTAAATCAGCATTTGGATTAATACTATTGATTTTGTTTGTTTTGCTTGGTACGATATAAGGTCTGGCTTTAACAATTAAGTCTTTGAAATTCTCTGCGGAGTAACCACCTGTAACGATACAATCTGTGATATCTTTGTCGTTCTTGGTACCTTGTACTGGTAAGTCAACCATGAAAATTGCTTTCGCAAATGGTTGCAGTTGCTTGGCTACTTCTCCCGCACCATGTCTTCCAGCTGCATCGAGGTCGTAACAAATATAAATTGTTTTGTCTTTAAAAAGAATAGACCAATCATGTAACCAAGTACCTGCGCCGCCTGTAGTAGTCATGGCAACTAATCCTATTTGACAGGCTAACATACAATCCCATTCGCCTTCTGTGAGTACTATTGCATCATGTTTCAGATGCTCGATCGGATATAACCTTGCTTTACCGTAACCAGTTTTGTAATTGATCATCTTGTCTTTGCCTGATGCATGTGGTTTATATTTTCGTACATTCATACAAAGACCACGAGAATCAAATATCGGAATTGTAAATCGTGACCCATCCCAGCCTATCTGGAATTTTTGTATTGTTTCTAACGTGAATCCCCTGTCGTTATAAAGGTACTCGAGAATCATGGGTGAACTGATTAAGTTATGTTGCCACTTTGCAATGACTTCTTTTCCAATAGGAGTAATAGCCATCTCACTATTTTTACCTGCAACAATTGCATCGACGGCTTTCTTTGCCTCTTTGTAAGATACTTCATGATGTTTTTGATAGAAACCATAAGCATCGCCGCCTTCATCACAGGCGCCGAAACATCGCCATAACCCGGTGTTCATATTTATTGACATACTAGGACTTGCATCATCATGAAAAGGACAGTTTACTGATAGTTCGCCGTTGGTACTTACGTTCTCGACCGATGTAAAATAATTGGCGTAAAATTGTATATAGTTTGACATTGCATCACCCCTAACTAGGGTCTTGTAGCATGTTCATCAACGCAACGGCTTCTTTACCCATAAAATATCTGCCTGAACTGAAACACTTGTTACAAGCCCATACGCCGTACTTTTCTTCTTTATTGAGCGGTTGAATTTGCAAGTCGTCACTTTTACAGATTAAACACGTTTTAGGTGCTCCATAAGGATCTTTCATTCCTAAGAAAAGTCGAAGGGCTTGACGTACAGAAGTAGCGACTGATTGATTATTTTCGGCAGCGTGCGCTTTTACTTTCTTAAGCAATGCCACTTCAACGGTAAGATTTAGATGCTCCATAGCCATCTAGCGTTCTCCTTTCAAAGCAAAGTATAGTACCCTGAACTTTTACATTCAGGGTACTCTACATATCCGATAGACTATTTCAAGAAGGGCAAATCACTCTCGATAAGATTTTTGTTTCCCATTGCCTGTGTTGCTGCTCCGAAAGGATCGACAACAGCAGCGCTTGCGAGTACTTTGGTGACTCTTGCCTGTGGCTCACCGTTGTATTCTTCGTGTGTTACGACGATGGCACACTGTTTGCCGACCAGGTCATCGGGATCGAAGGACAGTTTTCCGTTGGTATCAACTTCCGGCATTACGACTGCGAGAAGACCTTTGAGCTTGAACAGTGCTTTCGGACTGAAAGAAACGTTGTCGAACACTTGACGGCCAGCGAACGGACCTTCCTGAACTTTGTACGTTATTGCCAGATACGGAGCCGCTTTGCCTTCTTTGTACTCGACGTTGAAAATCGCGACATCGTACTTACCCTTGGGAATGGCCTCGAAAGAATTAGTTTTTACACCAGTCATGTCGATAGAGATGTTTGCCATTGTAATTTTCCCCCTTAAATTTATTTTTTATTTTTTGAAAGGCAATGCAGTTGATGTTGCTGCAGCAGAGATAGGAGCTCCTACGGAAGGTTTGGTTGTTTTCGCGGGCTCCGTCTCAGCCGCATGCGCCGCTTTTGCCGCGTTCGTCTGAGAGAGAAACGCTCGCTTGTCTTCGATGAGCTTGATGATCTTTCCGATGGTAGGTTCTTCGATAAAGGATCCCAGCGCCATATAACGCGACTTGGCATTGACTTTTCCTGCAGGCTGTACTTGTAGGTACCTTTTCTGGACCTTGTTACCATCGACATCAACAGCATCTTTAACATGCATATAGCCGACGATGTCGAGGAACCCGCAAACCTCATCGGATAGTTTACCTGGCAATGACGGTTTAATTGTAGTAGATCCATCTTTTTCATCTTTTACCGTCACGTCCAGGCAACAAAATATAGTATGCATTGGAATATCACGGAAAGCACGAACCAGAAGACGCATTTTCTCAGCATTAATCCCCCACTGCTTAAACTCCGGTTGTTTGTTCTCCGTAGTAAGCTTCGCCGTATTGATGTCGACTCCGAGAATATCATACATACAATACTTCTGAACTTCTGTCAAAGAGTCGACAACGATTGTACGATACAGTGTAGGTGTTTTGATTCGATCGAAGGCTTCGGCATCAGGGATATCATTGACATATGCTTCAAGTCTACGCAGTTTGTCAAAGGTATCCTGATACTCGGGAGTGCCCTTTTTCTGATCTTCCAACAAGTCACGAAGCCGTGCATGATTCCTCGCGAACTCATACAGGCGAGTGAACTGTGCGAAGGTATTGATTCGGAATACGTCGAGTTCGATATTGAAGTCCCTTACGGACTTAGTGCCGCCCTCAGCATCTGCATAGAATACGTTTTTGGTCGTATCACACTGTTGAGCTGTCGCAGCAAGGACTGTCTTACCAGTACCGAAGGGACCGTAAATTAGCATGTTCAACCATTCAGCTTTTGTCGACGGTTTACGATCTTCGATCATATGATAACCTCCTTACTATGTTCCTTAAATATACGTTTCCCCACTTTATAGCCCTCCTCTCATGCGTCATTATCGACGAGAGCGGTTTCTGCTTTGTCTTCGCGTTTCTTGAACATTGAAGACAGCAGATACCCAGGATCGGAACCGTCTTCCATTGCCATGCACACTGACCTAAAGTCGCAATCCCATGCACAGTCTTTGGTAGGATTCGGGTACAAGACAAGATCTGGTCGACTCATATCTACATACTCGTGATAGATACGAAGCCCCTGGTTCTTGATCTCGTACTGGTTACGCCTGACTCTCTCGCGCACGAAGAAAGTGTTACCCTTCTCCTGCAGGTGATCTAAGATACCCCGATAGTCATCTATAGGAACCTGTTTATTTAAGGCTGCGTAATGATCGGTCAACGCCTTCAGATACACTTCATACGTTGAATCGATCGATTTGTTCTGCGACAGATGTCCGTTCTTGAGAACCTCTGGCTGCCGAGGGACTCGTTTTCGCAGAATATTGTAAATGACTCCTTCCAGTTGAACGCCGTAAATTTGCTGCGCTGCCCAAATGTAAGAGCCGACCTGTTCATCGAGAGGCAATTTCGTCGTATCGACAGCTGCTGCCGTCTTATGCTCGAGTAGCCATAAACCACCTGTGATATCTTTTACGATGCCGTCGATGCGTCCAACATAGTTCACGCCTGTAGCGTTCCCTTCGGGATCAACAATTGGTACGCAAAACTCGTGCTCGGTAGCGACTACTTCGTTGAAATACTTGTCATCTTCGATACGACTCCAGATAGCGTAATGCTGCATCATGCCTAAGCCGAGATCAATTGCTTCCTGGATCATTCCCATCTGCTCTTCCCACAGACCTACTGTTTCTTGGATACGAGTAACTTCCTCTTTACTCCACTCATTGAAAGCTACCATGGGATGAATACCTTTTTCATAGTATTCTGATAACGCGAAATGGACACCAGTCCCTAACCACAATTTGTCATTGACTCTGTCGGGTATCAAGTTCTGTCTCATATAGGACCCAAGATTCCAACGGCGACGGCAGCGCTTAAAGCTAATGCGATCCGAAGTGTGCACATTTTTCATATTCATTACTACATACCTCCCTTAATTGTTTTTGGGGACAACTAAAGCAACTACTGTAATATAGTTGCTAATTGCTGTAAGATTACACGATATCATATTCTAACCTCCATGGGTTTTAATTTCTTTGTATGGGTGCTCAGCTGCGTCCAGCGATCCGTCTAGCTCTACTTGGTCGTACGTACTTCGTAAGGTTAGCACCCTTGATGACGGCTGTATCATACACCTGAAACTTATTAGGAACTAATAATTTTCCGGAGGTATACGCTACTAGGATCATCCGCCAAATGGCCTCCGGAAAAGCTGAAGATGAAACTGTGTTATATATAATTATACTACAATTTTCGCGAAAAGTCAACTGTTATTGTGTATCTTGAGAAACATCCTTGGCAGGGACTGTAAATCCGGGCTGATTCAACTTTGTGCGCGACACGACAAATGCTCCGATACCTTGCATCATTACTTTTACTAGGTACTGTCCGAGAATAGCCATTGGTACAAATTGCCAAGGTACGAAACCGGCACCCCAAGGAGATAAACCTATTGTAACGAAGAGTGCTGAATCAATCAATCCACCTACGACGCCGCTCCACCAGATACGTTCTGCAAATGAAAACTTAGCTTTGAGACGAGTATACATTTCTGTGTCGCTAGTTTCTGAAGCCGCGAACGCGATGCAGCTGGCGACAGTTATCATGATTGAATCGCCGAGCAGTTTTGAAAAGATAGCTGACAATACCAGCGCCGCACAAATCACTTTGTATGTGAACACTCTGTCATATTGCAGCTGAACGAAGTCTCGCAACACAAACGTTGCACCGATGAAAAATGATCCCCATGGTATCAAGAATATCCACAACTTGAAAGGATGGGTCGCCGCCGTGACAACATTAGCAATTACGATTGATACGATGTACAAGAATACCCATTTCATAAAATTCTCCTACCTTTTCATTCTCGCTATATATATATATATATATATAGAACTTGAAAAGTTCTACCAGAAACGTCTCTTTCCAATAACGAAGTCTGATTTTTTATGGTCAGGTCTAGGAATCTTTTCTAGAGCTTCAATTTCTTCGGGTGTAGCTTGTCTTACTTCCACAGGATGTAGCGGAACAAAAGGTTTCATCTTCATCAGAAAAGGACTATGTCCTGGCGTAGTAAGCTCTGATACGTTTGTTTTTACAGGAGACGTATGTGTTAAACCGTTCTCTTTCATGAAATTAGATAGCCAAGCAGTACTACACCCTAGTAAATCTGCAACTACTTTAATCGGTTCGTTGCTGTTAACCGCGAGATGCTGCTGTACTTGTTCTAGCGTCGGCATCTTGCGATTCGATGTTTTCTTCTTATGTGCTGCCATCAATAGTAACCTCCTCAATTGGTACGAGCGGTAGCCTTTTCTGCTCCCGAATATCTACACTAGTCGACATGATACTTGCAAACTTATTTGCTTTAGCCACCATTTATACTACCTCCTTTATCACGTTCAAGTCTCTCGACACATTGTATTACTATATCAGTGTTACGCGCGGTAGACCGTAAAGAGCACCTGTGTGAATCTTCATCCCAAATAGCACACTTGTCAGTCACACAAAATTGTGTCCAGGGGTTGGCACATCTGAACGGACAAAGTTTTTTCTCTTCCACGTTACGATCCCCCTTCTATAATACTTACTTGATTTCTAATACTTCAGGAGACGTATCTTTCTAGATTCATTCCGGAGCTAGGAAGCATAAGCTTAACGCGATACAAAATAAGATCCATTATTTTTCCCCTAATTCAGCTATCATCCTCCCTAAGTAAAGCTGTCATTACTCGTTCCATTGCCATTGTCTGTGTAATCATATCATCTTTGGTAGCAATTACTTCATTGATGTATTCTTCGATTGTACCCTTACAAGTTATCGACATTATCAGAGGACTCTTTGTCTGGCCCATACGATGTACTCTGTCTTCTGCCTGATGCATCTCTGCCGGCGTCCAAGGCTTGTCGAGAAATAAAACATTATGTGCATATTGTAGATTTAAACCTTCACCACCAGTAGAAGTGGTAATCATGAACAAGTTAATGTCCGGATCGTGTTCGAACTGATGCTTGTTTTGCTCGCGTACGCCTGAAGGAGTCTCGCCGGTCGTTAAAACGTGTTTGATTTTCTTTCGTGTAAGTTCCTCTGATAGTATTTTGAGATAAGATTTGAAGAAGCTAAATACAATAAGCTTTTCTCCAGTCTCTATAAACTCATCTATAATATCAAAGAAAGCAGCTGTCTTTGCACTATCAGAGAACCCAGCTCCTACTAAAGACGGAGAACAGCAAATCTGTCGAAGCCTTACCATCAGTGATACTACGTTAACTGTTACAACACTGTTGCCGTTTTCAAACTCGACCAGCATTTCTTTTTTCAACTGTTTGTACAGTTTCTTTTGTGCCGGTTCTAAATCAATTCGAATGTTCTTGTAAATCTTGTCTGGCAGCTCTGGTAGCACATCTTTCTTTTCCCTACGTACCATTATACCAGCTAGGATAAACTGCAGATGATCCAGATTCTTGACACCTGTAATCTTAGGTACATTAGCGAATGGATTCTCTTCTAACTGACAAAATCGATCGACGAAAGTCCAATACGAAGAGAACCTAAGCGGATCAGTCATATGAAGTATTGGAAACAATTCCTGTGGAGCATTCACCATAGGCGTACCAGTCAGAAAAACTGCGCGCTGCGCCTGGGAGACTAACTTGATAGCACCTCCCGTGCGTTTTGCCCTTTTATTTTTTAGTCTGTGCGCCTCATCAAATACCACAATGTCAAAAGTAATATGCCATAACCCAGGCAAATCAACCCGTTTTCCATTCTTCACCTCAGGTGCACGCGCGGATTCATAGTTAGTTATTATAAAACGTTCTGTACCTTGAAGTAGCTTTTCTTTCTGTGCTCGATTGCCTTTAACTTGTGTAAATGTTTTTTCTCCTGTAACCCACTTTTCACCCTCGTCTTCCCAGTCCTGCATTTTTGCTTTGCTGCATATGATAAGAACCTTTGCAGGTTCTAAATCATTAATGTATGCATATGTTTCAACTGTCTTACCAGTACCCATTGCGTTAGCGTTCAATACAATAGGTACAGCTTTCATAAACTCGACATCGACTCGTTGGAAAGGACGAAGTCTACTGTCTCCAGGTGCATCGGCCTGTTCTAGAATCTTTACGACGTCTTTGGTAGCTTGTAACTTTTGCTCTACCCAGTCTTGAACATCTTGAGCAACGATAGCGCACATTTTTTGTAACCTATACACGTAGATATTGTCGAGAGGTAACGTAAAAGTACGCGGTAATACTGAAGTAACAGCGCCAGGAAAATTTTGCATTATCTGACTTGAAGGAGCATCTGTAACAACTAGTCTAACAGGTATATCTGCCGCGTTACGTTTAAAGGATACTTCCATGGAACCCGATCAACTCCTTACCCTCCTGGGGCAATCTTATCTTTGCCGAAACGTAGAAAGTACATTCCGTGTCGAATTGCATCCTTAGCATGTTTTGATGGAGAAGTGATACCGCACGCTTTCAGTCTATCATCAGTAAAGAATACACGCTGTGCAGGTCCTTGACCGATACAGGGTATATCTAACTCCTCTGCGATGAATTTAATAACGCCAATTACCTCACACGGTAGAAAAGTGTTCCATGAAAGAGACTGTGCTTTCCAGGCATATAATTGAAAAGTTTCAAAAACAATTACGTCAGGCTGAAATTTGTTTATTGTATCTTTGACTCCGTGCCAATCGGGAATTTCACCCGCAGCTATGAGCTTTTGTTCTGTGTTAGTACCTTCAAGAATACACCAGCCAGTACTTTTACCTGGGTCGTAACTTAATACGCGCATCATTTGATTTTAGATTCTAGTTCTATTAGTTCTAGCGTTTCGAAGAAGTAGATGACATTGTTGTAAAATGTCTGGTAGCCTATGCAGCTATGACGATAGAACAACGGCGTCATTTTAATCATGTTGCCAGTTACATCGCGGAAGTATGGGGTCAACATTCTCTCAACCTTAGTATCTGGATACTTTTGTTCGAGATACTGTCTGAGAATATCATGCGCCATTCCTTTGTGCACTCCTTCTTCTTAATAGATTTGTACCCCCAACAACGTCTTTTTGAATTACACGTGCTGGGGGTACATCTTGCTTCCTAAGCGGCCATCGGCTGAACGGGGGCGATTATGCCTCGATGACTTCGCCTTGAGCTACGGAGAATACTTTTTTCTTGCCGCGTCCAACGGTGGGCAGCGGAGTTCTGGCTGCTTCAGCTTCTGCAAGCAGCTTTGCCAGGAATTCTTTCTTCGCAGCTTTTTCGGCTTCTTTCTCAGCGATCTTGGCCGCAGCTCTCTCCAACCGGGCCGCCATCTTCTGCTCAAGAGTCAATACACTCGCGGGTTTCTTTTCGCCTTTATCTTTGGCAACCAGTGTTACGTCAGTCTCGCTATACATGGCACGATGTTTTCCGAACTCCGAGCGGCCCAGGATGGACGCGGAGCGATAACCTTCGGCGACGATGTCGGAAACGAGTTCGCCCTTGTATGAGGTCTGTACGCCGTAGTGATACTTTTCGTCGACGATGGTCTGCTTCGCGGTCGTTACCAATTCACCAATTTGACGATGATACAGAATAGCTTCCATGAATAAGCACTCTCCTCTTTTTTTTTTATTGTGAAATTTTTGAACTCCTGTTCTATCTATTATTATATAGCAGTTACTCGAAATAGTCAACAAGAAATTTTACTGTCGCTGGTTAAGAAAATAACCCATTATCGGCGCGAATTCTTTTCCTCGCAGCTCCGGCAAACTGGTCCACTCGGTTATTCCAAAAGCTATCCCGATGGCCTTTTATATGCGTCCATATAATTGTAAACCCCCTTCCCTGCAACTCGTTAACCAATACGAATAATTCGGTCCATAAGTCTTTATTTAATACTGGTCCTGCAGATCCTACCCACTCACTAGCAAACCATTTTTTATACCATTTCTGTAAGAAACAGTTTACTACGTAGGCGCTATCTGTTCGCAGGGTTATGGGCTCTTCTGGTTTCGGTATCAGTATTTTACCGCACATACGTAAGCCTTTGATTACGGCTTCAAGTTCCATTCGATTGTTAGTAGTTTCTTGGCGTGACTGGTTTTCCTCAGCGATTAAGCATGCTTCGTCTGTTTCGCCGTTAGTGATGCAGAACGCCCAGCCTCCGAAACCTTTTTTATCACTCGATCCATCCGTCCACAGGTAAACCATCGACGAGCGCCTCCTTTAGGAGCTTCTGTAATTCACGACACTCAGATTCGTGAAGTACAAACTCTGTGTAATCCCCGTCCCCCAACACGATACAGAAACGCAATCCCATACCATGTGGTTCAGATACTACGTTAGCAAACTTACTCAGGGGACCTGCTACGTGCTGCATTGCCATATTTGATAAATACCTCCTCTTGTTCTAATTGGCTTACTGGCGGTCGTCCTTCCGTATCCCAGTAAAGCATGTATGCGTCCATAGTATACTGCATTTGCTGTAGGTATATTATCGCCGCTTTGATAGCATTCTCACGTTGATTTACAGGGATTGGATATTTGACTATAGGTAATATTTTCCAATCAACAAAAGTAAAAAACTCATGTGGATTAGGCGGCATATATGTTGTGTACGGATGTGTCTGCTCCAAGAAAATCTTTTTATTACCCGTAAGTGCAATGTCATAAGTTAGCTGAATCCTGGCCTCCGGAGTAATAGTACATAATTCCCAAGCCCACTCACCCTCATATAACACACTACTTTTTTTACCATATTCATCAGGCGTTGGAGACGGCCTCTTTAAGAGAAAAGTAGAAAACAGATGAAACTTATCTATAACAGTAGGAGCTTGTATGGTACCATCAGTTAGTCGGGACTGCCATCGCACGTGCCCTTGGTAGCCAATTTCAAGTAATTTGGCACGTGCGATTACCGGATATGGTCTCAATTTAAGCCCTCCCCCGATACTTCGAATCCCATGAAGATACCTGTTGCATATTCTTTCTTGTTCGCGATCATCCAGTCAGCGGTTTCTTGATATCCGAGTGACTCTGACATACGTAGGACTCCTTGGTAGTCGAACATATTCAGTACGCCTGAATCGCGTACTACCATGATACCTTCCAGTATCTCCTTAGTTATTTTTATCGTTGTACTCATGCATTCTCCTTTCAAACTGCCGAAGATTTAAATTTGGCTTCTTAGCAGTTTTTTGTACTTTTTGTGCCTGCTGTATTATATTGGCGAGTTTGTCTAATACTTTATCGCGAAGCGGTGCGATTAAATCGCACAAAGTACTCATTTCAATTTCTGGTAGAAAAGGTTTTATCATCATCGACAAGTGAATGTTAAGACAATATGCTGCGTATTGCATACCTCCTTGCAAGTACGAAAGCATTTGTTCCTCCTTCGTATCACAGATAAGAAAGATACCATCGGCGATTTCGAACTCCTGGATGTCACCATTGTGTGATATCAGGATAATCTTTTTGATTGCTATTGAATCTTCCAATTTCTCGGAATCAAGTTCTATAAATCATCCATTAGCTGTACACCACCTCTTTAAAGATTGCTAACTGCAGTACCACGTCAGCGTCGTTTGCGTCGTAATTACCTTCGACAATATTACGAAACACTTGCGGATACAGCAGGCTGCACAGCTCCAACGCTTTCTTAAGTACTGCCAGATCGAAATCTTTTCGAAGTGTCGGACAGTTCTCGGTAGTCCTAGGCATGTTCGCATCGTACTCTGGATTGTCTACTGTGAAGATTACATCGTAACCCCGAACAACTGCTATTGCTACTTGCTGCCCTTTTGCATCATATTCGAGACACCACGACGCCGTCATATCGTTGCATTCGACCATTGTAGTTATCAGATCATCAATCATTTCATCTGTGAATTCATGTGTTATGGTTACTTTAAACACCGCTTAACCCCCTTCAACACTGTTTCTTTGATGCCGCGGAATTCTTTGTGTGCTTTGACATTGCCTGTGATTATCAATTCCTCGCCTTCTTCAACGAAGAAACTTGATCCTGCTGATTGGAACCAGCTGATTCTGTCGCCATCTTTGGAAACGAACTTGTGTAACATTGTTATACCGAAAGCATCACTCTCCAAAGCCTGTTTCGTATGTAGTTTTACCTGAATTGTAACTTTCTTACCTAATTCCCCAAGCCACTTACTTTCGACTGCCTGCTTCTGATTCCGTAGTTCATTTTGCCGAACAATGTTCCAGACTACATAAGGAATCACAGCGAGCCCAGTCAATTTCAGTGGTACGAGATTATTAGCATACATGTTATCGAGGTTGTACCACATTGTGTCATCGCCGAAGTAATGTTTCTCATTGTCCGGCAATACTTCTTTTCCGAACCATGCGAGAATTTTGTCGGCCGCCAGTTCTTCCTCAGGCGTAGGCGGCGGTTCTTGGTCTTTACGATATCCACCCCGTACCGCTCCCATATCCGTATAGAAGTTATGCAACGCAGCTGTAATGGTTGCTTCGAGTGAATCGTCCTCATAAGCTTTCTTTTTACTGACAAAACCATGTCGCTGTGCCTGTGAGTAGACGTAGACGAAGATTTTGTCCCACGGTAGATACCGCGATACTGATTGTCCCCGATGCTCATCTTCGGCAAAGATATCAGCCATCTCGTACATTTCCTGAATCTCGAGAATCCATTCTGCTTGTTGTAGCCAAGACGATGCATCGACTCCCAAGAAGTCTGTGATGCAGTTGCGCCCGACCTGTAGATGCTTGTTGTTATCTTTGTTCATTACTATGAAGACCTCATTACGTCTTCGATTGGTACAGCAGTGGTCACACATCATATCGCGATCTTGAAACCAAGTTAGTACTGCTTCTCCTGGTACCGTACGAATGTACGTGTCTTCCTTAATCATTTCCTTGACTGCTATAAGTACGTACGGTCCAGCAACTGGCGACTTACCGACTAAGTCAACTTCATATCGCATCGAAACTGTTCCATCTTTTAATGTCACCGTATTCGTACTCAGTATCTGTAACGTTAATCCGTGCACTTTCATTTTCGCTGCTCTCTTGGCAATTCGATCTGTCTTCTCACGAAGATACTCAAGACCAAATTCCGAAACTACATGACTCACTTCGTGATCCTCTCCTTTTGCTCTTTTTTCACCTGTGGCAATGGTATCGGAAACGCCGTGTTCATCAAACGTTGTTCCTCTTGTGAAATATTTGTTTTGGACTTCAGCGCACCACCTGCATTAGACTTGATTGCAAAGAAATCGGTTGCATTAACTTCCTCTTCCTCTTCGGAGACGACGGAGATATTGTATGTTTCAGGATCAAGTACTTTGACAAGTTCTGTTCGAATAAGCATATCCGCATTGTCATCAGGCGACCAAGTGTACTGAAACCGTTCAACTTTTTCACCAGAATCGCCACCTGATACGTCGTAGTAGTACCTGCGTTCAAGTGTAAGCACCACCGAATCGCCTTCTACCGAATCGAACTGTCGCAGCAACGGCGTCATCAATCGAGATAACACCCAAATGAGTCTGTCGCGAATCGGCTTGCGGTTGATCTTTGGCTTGCCGTTATGCCCACGATTCATTCCATTACCTCCAATTTGTTTATTGTAATGGTGGCTTCCAAAATGGATCCCGGCAACTTGTCTCGTATGTCGGTACAAATTTTCTGCAGTCCTTTGGCCATTGCTTCAGCGTGTTGCTCATCAGCACACTTCAGGTACACGGTTACTTCGTACAAAGTTTTCATATATTCACTACGACTTCCTCAGGCAGTACCCACTTCGCACCGATTACGCCGGCGTAGTACTCTCTGATATCCATGTTCGTGAATTCGATACCTTGAGGAACTTTGTGCACTATGTGTACAAAACCGGAAGACGACGGCTTATGTGGCGGAGTACCATCGACCAAGAGGACTTCATCGCCGTCGAATGTTTTGTATTTTCTGCCGCTCAACATTGGTTCATACGTTTTTGCCTCCACTAATACCATGTCACAATTATACAACTTTGCAAACTTACGCACGGAATACACCTCGCTTTTTTTTGATAGAGGCTCTCGCTATAATTATATCATAGTAACGAGAGCCTTTTCAAGGACCAATTTAAAATTCTAAGGAAACAAACATATATGTCAGGGGATCAAACTCAAAGAAAAGATACTGATGTCCAGTGTGGGGGTCATTGATTCTCTCTGCTATCAGTTCGATAAAGTCCTCCACCTTTAACTTGGCACAAGTCGTGCATGCGTCTGGACGACAACTCATGGGTGCATAACATTCTGATGTTGCTTCACTCATCCATTGCAAGATACTTAAGCCGTACCAATGATCTTGATATTCACCACCACCAGCACGAAAAGTATTACCTACGAACAAGTCGCGTTTAATAGCGTCCCTGATAGTATCGGTGTCATCATACAAGTACAGTGTACCGTAAGAAGACACTCCACTTTCATCGATGTGCATCTCGAATATATTCCTCATGATGTCTGGTCATTGACGTGCGTAATGAACAGGTTTGCTCCTGTCTGCGACCAGGCGCGGCACTCCGTATCGTCCGAATACCACAAGTTATTTTCGGTTACTACTTTCTTGAAATATTTCTTCGCCTCCGTCCGCGTCTCGAAGAGCCATACATTCTCCATGTCCTGCCCTATCAGAACTACCGCAAATCTGGCTACTTTTATCTCCACCACATGTCCCCCCTTCTTCTACCCCTAACTCCGTATGTACTGCTCTTTCTTTACAGGTGCAGCACCATGTAGTTTTTTGATGTCCTTTTGGACGTTTGTACCTCCTCAAGATTGGCTGCTCAGTGCCGCAAGTATTGCACCGAACTGTCGATAAAAATAATTGCGTCACGCGAATCATTCTCCTTCTGCTACAAAGTATCCGTTGAATGTGTGACATCGCGGACACTCTAGTGGTTCCACGTCCGGTACATCATGCGCTACCGCCACCCATGTTTTGTTACAGTAGGTGCAACGCACGTGGCCCACTAGATATCCGCTACTACTAGGTTTGTTGCTCATCGGGAAATGCCTCGGCCATGAGTGCACGATAACTATTCAGGAACTTACGGGCCAAACGGCCGCGATCGCCTGGAACCGAGATCATGGTCGAGCCATCGTGATTTTTCTCTTGTCCGTACCACTCAAGTGCCGCACACAATGCCGCATTGGCTTCCATTGATTTCTTCAAGTGCAAATCGTCCTCTATTGGATTGTTAGCACCACAGCTAGTACACTTCATACTGTTACCTCCAAATCTTTTGTACCTGATGTTTGAAAACTGTTGCCTTAGCGTACCACTTGTGAGGAGCCGGATAATGCGGCCCCTCCAAGTACACATCGGTAGGCACTGACGGATCTGGTGTCTCGCCGATTCCTGGCTGGAAGATAGTAACTACGTCGCCGCGTTTAACTGCTTCCTTCAATTCTTTTGCAGATTTAAAATTCGGCCATATGTATATGACAATCACCCTCTTCCTTTGTTACTACTTGTTTAGTTACAGGGTGTATTAAAATTCTACCTGTGGTAGGATTTACGTAGGGACCATAGGATTCTCGGTACATACTATTCTACCAGATCCTGTTTCAATTCATCTACCATAGTCTTGACGATGTCTTTTTCAACATCGTGAAGATCAACCATGTCGGAGACACGCTTGGCGATGCGATCAACCATGCTCTGAGTATCGAGGCCATCACGGACACAATTGATAACGGCGTCTTCTGCCTCGTCGCCGAACCAACCACTTTCAGAAAGCTGTTCGCATACCTTGTCGGTGATGTCATCTTCGCTGAAATCGTGTGTGATATAATGGTCGGCTACGGCATCAGCTATATTATCCAACGATAGTCGTGCCATTGCCTTGTACGAAATTTTTTCGGCTACGTCAGAGCGTATGACCGGATCTCGGAAGTCTCGCATAACATCCTCCACCAGGAGATCAGTCATTTCTTTGACCAGTAAGTCCTTGACCTGCTCTAGTACTTCTGTTTTAACATTGGCTACTAGTTTGTCAATCAAACGGTTACTTGCCATGATTATTACCTCCTCTTTTTTAGTCGACGAACGATTTGTGACATACCCGGCATCTGCTGGGATCGAACCAGGTGTACTCGGTATATGTAGTATCACAACTGAAGCATTTTTGTTGTTTAGACAGAATCGGCCTTTTGAAGCCACATGCATCACACTCAAAGTGCTTTTCTGAGTAGTTGTATTTGGTATTTTCGTATCCGCATTTGACACACTTAAAGCCTCCCACCATGCTCCCTCCTTACATATGCTTCGTTCAGCATAATCAGTTCCTCAAGTGCTGCAACTTCCGAGATGTAATGTTCACGCTATTGCACGGGCTTTCGGATTGCTGCAATCTCGCTGTCAGTGTTGTTGATGATCTTTTGCCAGTTGTCATAGATCCACGCAGTGTTGATGGCATTGACGAGGATGATTTTTGGTCCAGCCCAAGGTACTGATCGAGATACGTAAGCCACTCGGTAAGTCGTGAGTTCAACGCTGCTTCCGTCTTTTCCTTCGTTTGACTTCATTTTGTCTCCTTCCAGACGTATGACATCATCAGGATTACCCACAGCTCTGTCAACTGCGCGCCTTCCATGTTACCTTCATCGGCACAGCGAACGTAGAACTCCCAAATGACCTGATTCGGCTCTTTAGTTGGTTGTACGGGTGGCAGCTCTTTGACTGCTTTGATGAAGTCGCGGCTCGACTCGATCAGAAACTGGTGGGATTCGTAAACAACTATCGGCTTAACATAACTGGGACCACCTCGCGTTTTCAGAATGGTTTCCATTTCCTTTTGTGTACTGACCGGATAAGCCAACGGACCGTATCTGTCTTTCAGGTCCTCATATGCTTTGTCGGCCACAAGCTTGAACTTGTCATTGGTGTATCCGCCGTAGGTTCTGATATACCGGACATCGTCAGCATTTTGCATCACCATATCGATAATCCGGTCGTCTCCAGTTGCACGCCACATTTCGGACGTCTTCCATTGAAGTTCGAACGACTGGATCATTCTGCGATCCCGGTCAAGTTCGATGTACTCCGGTTTGAAGTTGTAACCGTAATGCAGCTTTTCATCTGTGGAGATGTACAGGCCTGCTACGAACACTCTGCCCCTGTATTGCGGCTGAAGAAGAATTTGTCCTATCGCCGTAGTTAGCACGTCGTCGCCCTCAATTTGTTGCACTTGCTGTACTTGCAGATTCAGATTGGATTCATAAATATCTTGCTGTTCATCTTCTGTGAGGGGATAAATCTGGTACACGAGATTGTTGTCCGGAACACTCTGCCAGAAGAACTTGTCCTCAACTTCGATTTGCAACGTCTTCGCCCCGTTGAACTTCTTGGAGTTCTTCAGCGCCGCCGTCCAGACTTCACGTGCACCATAGTTGAATATCTTGATCTTCTTCCCGAGACGTGTAAGTACGAGTAACGCGAGCTTGTAGCCTTCGCCGAACTTGCCAATCGCACGTTTATCGTCGCTCTTAGTGGTTTCACCGAGAAGCAACGAATTTACATCTAGGATAGACTCTTTGTTTCCTATTGAGAGCGTTCTGTATTTATTCGGGTTATGTGAATCTACCGCGAAATTGAAGAACATTTTGTTCGGGGACTCTTTTTCCACATCATCGTACCAGTCCTTCGGAGGACGTGCCATATTCTCTTGGTCGATCGCATTCTGGAAGATCTCACGAATGGCCTCTACCAAGCCCCAGCTGGATACGTAGTTCTCCGATAGGCTTAACTCATAACGTCTCATCGATCTTGCCTCCTGTTTTTTTTCTTGGTCGCCGGAAACAAATCACCTCCTCCCGTGCCAGGTTACAGTTTTAAGGCTTTTCTTTTATTATAGTCTAGTTTCGAGAGACTTCTCACTAAGAATTTTTAGACGGCGTAAGCTTCGGTCGCTTATCAGGGATAAGGACGCGGACTCTTCTTCACCAGCATTATACTGTCCTCTCAATCTTCAAGAGCTTACAGATCGGGATGGTTACCTGCCCACTTTGACGATAGGTCACAGGTTCGGATACAATGCGTGCATTGATGAGTACTTGTAGCATCCCCATATTCTCGGAGTAATCTTTGATCGCCACGTAATCGCGCGGAATCCCTTCCAGGTGAACGGTCGCCGTTGCCACTGGGCAGCCATCCTCAGCGTCATGCAGCTGGATGCGAATACCGCCGCTGCAATATTTTTCGTACTCTACATTACACGTTGACCCTGCAAAGAAAACCGTTTGCCGTTCGTCATTAAACATCTGTTTTCCTCCTCATTATGTCATCTATACCGCAAGGACCCATTCACTCATTCGTCTTCCTCCCCTTCCTCGTATTCAAGTTGCTTCTCGACAAGTTCAAGTGCTGTTGGTTCAGGATCGTCTTCGCGGTCATTGGTGGCTGTGATTCTCTGATACGGATAATTTCGTAGAACTTCTTCGAGCTTGTCGGCGAGCTCTCGATCATCCAGCTGAAGGGGAAGAATCTTGAGGCTTTCAATGGCATATTCGATAACTCGGCGCGGGTGATCGAGGATGATCTTTTGCTTCCGAATAGCAGCTTTAAGAGCCTCCGGCAAAAACGGGTACTCATATTTCGTATTGAGATTATCAAGCGCTCCGTCGCCGTGTACCGTTGAAACATTGACAAGTACTGCATCCCCCTTCCTAATTTGCGCCACTGTAGCCAGCCCCGGAACCCTCTGGTATGTCAGGAGTTGTCCTTTTCGATTGGCACGAAGACCGGGACCGGAACTACCGTCCGTTGAATTTGCGCCATGCGCCTGAGGCCGAATGATAGATTTCGTAACTGAGCCATCAGCGTTAGTTGTCGTGACTTCCAAAAGCGGAGCAGGCGGCGAATGTGTTCCGCACTTCCGAGGCGTTTGGGTAGCGATGTAATCGTTGTACCAGGCTAAGGCCATTTGTTCATCCACCATCGGCCGCTCTTTCGTCTTCAGTGGCTTGGCTCCAGTGGCAGGGTTGGGTTTGGCTGTTTTGTCTTTGCTCTGCAACGTCTGAACAACCTGCTGACTCGGCATCCCTTGCTTCAAAAGAGCATACGCAAACTGTGGCGGCTTATCAGGAAAGTACTTGGCCACGAATGCAGTCGGAGTAATCAGCATCTTTGGGGTCTTTGGTGTCGTTGGCGCGGTTGATGAGACTGGACTCATCAGTTATCACTCCTTTACAGATACAGATGGTGATGGTACAACTTGGCCACGTCCACGTGTTCCAGCTTTCATCTTAAGGTAATCGAACAAAGCGGAATCTTTGGAGGTTTCTGTTTCCTGGAGAATGTACTCGACATCGACGACGCCGACATCCATACGGTTCAGGAGGTTGTAATGCTCAGAGGTTGGGACCTGTTGTTTTTGGTCTATTAACAACTCACGGAACACTATTGGATTCATAATCCAACGGCATGCCACTGGGACAGTACTGCTGTTTTCATTTTCGACGACTTCATGAATATGTGTCGAACGATAGGTCCTGACGACGTTGCCGTGCTTGTCGCTACCATCGAGAATGGTAACAAAGATGGCTTTGTCTTCGTAGCCGGCACGCTTCAGCAGGTATGCTTCTTGCGTTCCCAGTTCTTCGGCTTCGCCTCCGGCGTTAGTGTGGGTTTCCAACTCAATTGCGGACTTATGTAATTTTACTTTGGTTCTCACCTGGGTTGCAATACATGGAATCAGCGTGCCACGATCCCGGATCTCAAGTACTAGTGTGTTCAGCATTTTTGTTTGTCCCTCCTTTTTTTCTTCCAAGCTTTTTACCTCTTGTTCGATAACTCGTGTGTTCTGCAAAGTATGCGTTTCTTCGTACATTAATCTTTTTGATCAGTTCATCCTGCTCGGCTGGTGTCAACGCGTCAAGTTCTTCAGGTGTGGGCATGTCGTAGTCTTTGTCATCTAGAATTGTACTTGCTCGTTTGTTGGGTTTTGTGTCTTGGTTTGCTTGCTGGATTTCATCGAAGGCAGAGGATAATCTAAGTCTAAGCCTGTTTGCAGCACCTCCGGCATCGTTATCCATTTGCAGACACTTCTCGGAACAAAAGAGAGTACCCATAGTCATTTTACTCTGGTATGTGAAGTTACGGGTATCAATTTCTCCTCGTGTCTCTCGAAGATCGATTCCACGTTCTGCTGACCTACGATATATATCCTGCAGTTCGCGGATTCGCCTGTTCACGTTGTTCTGAGCGTTTACTCTTTTCACTTCGTTATGACCGCGTAGATAGAAGATACGTGACAATCCTCCGTTACAATGAGGATTCTGGCATATATGCTCAGGATCAAAGGCTTCCTTTTTCTGGAGGTATTGGGTGTTATGTGTGCGTCCAGGGCCAACACTGCTGTCCATTCTACTCAATACCTGTGCGGCAAGCTCTTCTGCCGCCAGTTGCTGTTCTGACTCTAAGGAACCAGGTTCTGGAAAGATTAGCTTCGGCAGGGATTGATTATCCTCGTCCGTAGCAAGTCTAGCGCACGCGACGGAACAAAACTTTAATCCCTTCAGATAAATTGGTATCGCAGGATGTCCTTGAAGCTCCATGTGTACTTCTGTACGATAATAATTTCCCATGGATGCATCGCCTTCGAACGTTTTATCATGCTGTTGCCGTTTAGTAATCCTGTTTTGTTCACTTCGATGCTGTGGAAAGTAAATACTGGATACCTGGAAGTGGTTACTACATTTTTCTCGGCAGCATTGATAGATATACATCGGTGGACCGCCTGACAATTGTTTGCGTTGCATAATTCCTGCTTCTCCTTTCGTAAAAAAAAGTGTGGTTGCTTTTTTAATTCAATTATACATGATTTTAAAGGAATATGCAAATAAAATAATGATTCATGGAATCATATATTTACCAGCAGATATAGTCGAAATCAGAACAGGAAAAATTTTTCAGAAATAAATACCCCATTTCATAGAGAGGGAATAATAATAATATGTAATGTACTATTTATTTACTATATATATAGTATTTTTCTGCTATAGACTAGGATGGTTAGTTATAATAATTATACTACAGGTGAGAGGGTAATGTCAATAACAAATATTTTATCTGATCGGGAAGCTGGAATATTTGGTTAACTTTTCTGAGTCACTGCTGATGAGTCATTCTGACTGAATCATTGAATCACGTCCGTGTTAATTCCCCCTAGTTCAGGAGGTTTTACTTACATATACATTAACGTGTATATGAATTCAATGATTCAAGCCAGTTGACCCACTCTGCGTGAATCAGAGTTTAGGTGGTGGGTGAGTGGGTGTATGCGTCGTTTATTCGTAATCGGAGTGGATGATCAGCAGTCCGATTTCAGTTGTGGCAACTAGTTGCTTCTTCCGGAGGTCTTCCTTGGTGAATCGGCGTTCTGATTGATTGGTAATTTTGTTGTAGGTGTATAGGAGCTGTGTCGGGATGACGTAGAAATTTAATTGGTCATGGCCTTCACTCCTAGGTAGTACCGGACGTGTGGATTCCACTTTGATGAGTAGTTCTAGATCTTTCTCTTCGGAGGTGTCGATGGGGATGAATTGCAGACCGAGAACCGGACAAGTTGTGTTGAACGTTTCGGTGAGTTCGGTGAGTTCGGTGATGTTGTCGTCTCCAGGTGTACGCCGAGTCCGAGTGTATTCGGAATGCCGGCCAACTAGTACGGACTTGTAGTACTGGGAGTCGCAGCTGAAATACCAGCCACCATGAGCACTGGTGTGCTTACCGGGATGCTCTTCGTATTCGTTAGCCATCACGCTTCCTCTTTTGTCGTCAGTTCTGCCCAGGTATCTTCCAGAGCGGACATCAAGTCCGTGATGATTGCCACGTCGTCAAGGGCAACCGCCATCCCGTGCCTGCCCGGAGCGTAGATGTGGTCATGAGTTTTGATTTTGTACCATTCGCGGATGGATAAATATTGACGCCGGTTTTTTGTACAGATGCTGAAACGGATAAGGTTGTTCTCTCCTGCTTGAACTTCTTTGATAAGCCATTCTTTGTCCCAGTATGTAGATTTTATTTCGGTTTTTGCCACGACGATTCCTCCTTCAATTTTATGAATATGGGAAAGTTTAAATTCAGGTGTAGAAACGCTGCTCGCGGAAACTACGGCGTTTTGAACGGAAAAACCGGCTTTTACACACTATCTGTCCAGGACAAGAAAAGGTTCCTAAACCGGGTTAGAAACGCGTTTTCGGCAAAATTATTAGACTGGCCGTATAATCAGCGTTTCTAAACCGGTTTAGTGATAGCTAGCCTACGCGGAAACTGCGGAATTCGCAAGTTTGATCGCCTCGGCCAAGCCTTTGAATTTCTTGTCTCCACTGGCCTCGAGCCGAGCCGCCATCATAGACATGATAGCATCCATATCGATTACCGGAGCCTGCTGAATGATTGTAACCGGGCCGTTCTTCGATCCTTTAGGCGCAGCCGCAGCCGCAGTAAATGTACGGAAGCTTCCGCGGTTGTCGTACCAGATGAAAAAGCTTTCGTACAGCAATTCCCGCAGCGTGCCGTCGCCCTTCGGCCAGAGCTTGATGTGTTCGGCGGGAACCTTGTTGTTCCGGAGCAAGTAGTAAATGTACTGCGGCTCTTTGCCCATCCGTTTGGCTGCTTGGATCGGCGTGCAGAATGCCATCTCCGGAACGACTACCGGCTGGCTGGCTTCAGGCGCATCGGCCGATTGGTCCTGCAGGTCGGCAGACTCGTCCCGCAGCATGGCCTCTTGTTCCGTCGTGATGATTCCGGTTGTGTTGTTCAGTTCCATGATGATACCACCTTCCGCCGGGATTGCCGGCATTTAAGTACGACTGCTCTTGACTCTCGTTAACTTGCATTCGTCTTATGTCTAATTATAACATAGTATCTCGAGACAAATCTCTGTGAATTTTTAGACGGCTTGCCTAGCTTGCGGTCGCGGAGCCGGAATAGCCAGGGAGAAGGAATTTCAGTCTGTAAGGCACATTCGTCCGGAATAGTCGGCATAGTGAACCGGCGTACTGGTCCTCCGGCCGGTGTAAGTTGCTCCCCGGACGTTTATTTCGCACTGAAGTTCCGATTTTTAGGCAGATGGGGGGCCCGGGGGAGATAAGTCCTCCCTACTACTCTACCTTATTCTGTTCTAGGAGAGCTGTTAGACTAGCTCTCTATGAAGCGTACTAACCGAAGCTAGTACGCTTGAAGAGAGTTAGGCTTTATTTACTGGTGTTCTTTTTAGTGATGAAGTTCTTGATCTGCGTAGCAAGACCTTTGTGCATCTTATCACCAGCTTCCAGGTCGCGAATCAAAGCATCCGCAGTGTAGATCAAGCCGGCAGCCGCTTTGTTGATGCGGAGTTCTTCCTTGGCTTTGAACCAGGACAACGCGGGCTCGGTATCGATCATAGGCTGAAGACCAGAACCGTTAGCTTTCATGACATGAGAGACATACTCCTTAGGAAAGGAACCATTTTCGAGCATAGGATAGATCTGTTGAGGGTACTTACCTACGAGACGAGCGAACTGGATTACCGTAGATAGGTTCGACATAATGCACCTCCGAAATAGCAGCCTCTCACCTGCTTATGTCCTCGCTGTTATGGAATACTATTTGCCTACGCGATTGATCAAACGATGAAAGCCCATCCGACGATAAGCCTTATCGCATTCCATGTACGTGTAGCCGACGCCTTGGAACTTGACAACAACAACATCCATCAGCTCGTCGCTGTCATAGGTTTCGAAGATCGCATCCATGGCAGCCTTCAGGACATAGGTATCCTTCTGAAGTTTCGACCATTTGCCGTCGTAACGGGAATAGTACGCGCGATCGAATTCCTTCTTGTTGATGCCCTGGAAAACGATCTCCATGTCGTCGAAGTCGCTCGCTCCGTCGAGAACTGCGTTCAACGCGGCCAGGATAATTTTCTGTGTCTTAAACATAGAACACCTCCGATATGAGAGCCTCTCACCCCTCTATGTCCTCGCTGTAATGGAATACTACTATTTACTTAGGAAAGTAATCCCAGCACAACTTGGCAGCCACCTCCTCTAATTCTTTCATCTTTCTGGCACGCTCCTGGATATCGCGGTCATCGGTCGGAACGATTTTAGGCTCTTTCCCAGGACACAGCTCGAGAATGTAGAACTGGTCTACACGCCCTTCCCAGTACATCTTTTTGACTCTACCACAGTACACGCTGGAGTTCTGTGTCTTTCCTTCGCAAAGACCGGTCCAACCGGCTTTGCAGATCAAAGAGACTTTGTAACGGTATGACTCCTTGCCATCATCACTGGTATACCGGATTAGAGAATCTGTTAGCTCGATATAGGCATGACGACGCATTATGCCTTCTGCATCAGGAAGAGACACCCAATTCTTCCAACCATCATTCTGGATGCCTTTCTTTTGAGTCTTGACGGGTACACTGAGACCTGTGCCAGAATTGAATTGATTGATCTTTTTCTCCATGGTGAAATAATACCTCCTTAAGGTATGTTTGTAAGCCTCTCACCTTACGAGTCCTCACTGTATGACCCGAAAATACGCGATAAAGAACTACCAGAAGCGATTAATCATTGAGATATACAGCGTTTAAAGCGCTATATGCGCGTCTTACATCCTCCACTGTATTTTTGTTGTAATGATTCGCGATCGCGTCGTCGGACATGCCTTCCGACCTTTCAAGAAGAGCTTCCAGAGCACCAAGCGCGACAACCAAATCATCCATAGCGATCATCATCTGTATCTCTCTAGGAGCTTTTCCGCAGAACATTTTGTACAGTTCGCGAGTTCTGAAACTGATATAGATACTGGTACAGCGCTTCCAGGATTCTGGAAACTGCTCTACGAGTATTCTCATGTTAGTCACCAGGTTCTGTGGATACACGTAGAAACGGTTGCGCAACGGATTACACCACATAACCACATAGCCATCCTTGTCGATACTATCGATATAGAACGTATGATTCTCGAGGTTGACGCCAGTGCAGATAGCGACGCCTTCAGTAGACCAGGACAGGATAGCTTTGTTGATGTTGTTGTTAGACATGAATAAACACCCCTAATTTTTACACGGCCTCTCACCCGTTGAGTCCTCTCTGTTATGGAATACTATTGATGCTTACGGCAATTCGGATTTTTATTAACATATTGCTTACAGCCGTAGCAATCAGCACAATCGGAGCAGGTGTCGCATGCGCAGCTGTGGCAAGGGTTCGCCGGATACAGTCTGCCGCACATCTTGTTGATGATCAGCAAACCAGAGGCGAAATTGGCTTTGATGTCATCGGGCTGGTCGTGAGAATCAGCGATAACATCAGCATAGTCATTGTTTACGAGATCGAGACAATGTCCCAGCTGCAACTGGAGCGCTTTGTTCGACTGGTGATACTGCTGGACGTCGTAGAGTACGGAGCTGATGGTCTCGAACATCATCCAGCAACCTTCGCCGTCTTGGTGTTCGGCTTCAGCGATGTACTCTTCGCCAAGGATAGGGAACGCGATGCGGATGGACTCTTTGCATTCGTTGATCCAGGATTTGTTCGTGAAATTAATCATGGTGACACCTCTACTATTTTTGCAGCCTCTCACCTGCGTAGTCTTCTCTGTAATGACCTAGATCGCGAGGGATGTTACTTCGTCTCAGTGGCAGGCGCGTTTTTGGCGGTCCAGTACTTGCGAAGAGCTTTGCCCAATTTCTTGTCGTCCGCTTCGACCATCGCTATGAACGCTTCTGCAATCATCGCAGGATTAGCTTCGACTCTCTGAACGGCCTTCTTGTCTTTGACCTGTTCACGAGCGGCAAAGAACGCTTTGGCTTCGGTGACTTTGATGTACTGCTGCTCTTCGCCGTTCTTGTCACGGCGAATGACGATGAGCTCCTTGGGAACGGAACCGTTCTTGACCATGGAGTACATGTGAGGACCTTGGATCCCTAACACCTTGGTACCGAAGTGGTAAATAGACATTTCATCGTAGCTCTTCACCATTCCATGCTCTGTCACCGTCCGCAGATAGCCTTCATAGTCTTTTAACATGTTGACTCCTCCTACTATTTGATTTTTACTAACGTAGTCTTTCCATCCTTGTCGGTTACTTTGACGTAGCCCTGAGTGCCTCTCACCACTCTAGTCCTCGCTGTTCGGGAACTGTGGGTTAGACTAGTCGACAATCCACCTCCAAGCCATCTTCGTCCAACGCGTACCAGGTTACGTATTCACCCATCTCGGGATAGATGAGCGGGAGAAGTTCATTGACGATCGCTATTGCTTTAGCCTGAGTATCAACTTCCCACTGTACGTCTTTGATTCCAGTACCAGGAGAAAATCCTCCAGACACTTCGAATTCGTGATACTTTTTGGTATACTGATAGTACAACTCATCGCTATGAGTACCGAAATCCACTCCGTAGTTGATGATCTGAGACTTGATGTCGAAATCTTCGACGCAGATGTTGATGCGGTCCAGAGCACCCAGTACAAGAGCTTCAAGCTCTCCTTTGGTAATCCTGATGTTGTTGACATTGAAACTGATCGAGAAATTGTTGACTTCTGTTACTTTCTTGGACATACTACACCTCTACTATTTTTGCAGCCTCTCACCTGCGTAGTCTTCGCTGTAATGGCCATTGACCGGATAGATTAGATAGCAGCTACCATATCACCCTCCTTTCTGATAGGCTCGACAAAAGGGACTAATTTCTTAGTCCCCTTTAGCTTGCCTACCGATGGGTGTTGTAGCGTACGTCTTCTACGCAGCTCAGGAGGAAGTCGTCCATGATGTCGGAGTAATTTCTCATCCAATAATCCTGATTGGCAGGATTATTGTTGGTCTGAGTACGAATCAGCGCTTTGATGATGTTACGACGACGATTTACGGGGAGTTGATTAGCTATGGCTCCGAGTTCGCGAATGATTGTTTCTACGGTTGACATGTATAACACCTCAGATAATTAAGGGCCTCTCACCCCTTGAGTCCTCACTGTTACGAACTACTACCCGAGGAACTTGTTGGCAGCTTGCAGAACGAGCGGAGACATTTCGTTGGAATGATAACGGACCCAGTAACGGACATTGTTGACATTACCGTTGGCAAAGGAGATCATGAGGTTGGAAAGGATACGAACGATACGCTCTTCGGCGAGACCATTAGACTGCAGGTCACGAGCAACGATACTGAAATTACGGATGTCTTGAAACAACATTATGAACACCTCGATTATTTTGAGGCCTCTCACCCTCATAGTCCTCACTGTTACGAACTACTATTCGTCTAAAGCGGCTCGCGAACGTTTATTTGCAGTTTAATGTCTTGCTTAGGACAAGGCACATGTTTCTTCGGTAACATGTGCTATCGCTACGATTGCGATCGGCTATACTTCGGAGATCCACCGAAGTGCCTCCTCGCGATCAGCAGCTCCACATTCGATGGCCGCATCGATAGCCATCTCAGTGTCCCTCTTTTCGAGGTCGTCTGTGGAGCCATAATTATACTCCATCAGATCTCGGATCATTTTGGAATAACCCATGATGTCACCTCCTTTTTTATCGGATTGACAGTTTAACGTCTTGTCTAGGACAAGTAGTACAAATCATACAAAGTTGATGCTTCCGAGAAGACAGACAACCAGAGCAATGATCGCCACGATGATCTGCTCAACCCACCACTTGAAAGAGAACTGATACGCCGAGTTGGCTTTGACCTTTGACATTGTAGTCATATTATTTCACCTCCTTTTTCGCTTGGATATGCTCTTCTGCTGGTTTTGATCCGTTCCTCATAACCATAATTTGTCTTTCCATAGTATCCCCTCCTATTATTCTGATAACTTGTTTATTATTATTCATAACAATCACTCCTCTTATTTACGAACCGTATACATACGTAGATGTATGTTTTCTCGAACAGCATAGGAAGCATACGTATATTTAACTTTACCATTATATGTTGTAGCGAATTTTCTCGCATCGATTTCAATTTCTTGATTCCAATAACTATTAGCTTCCATATCTTCAAGCATGAAAGCCATACCAATATTTTCATATTGCCATATATGCCAAAACTCATGTCGGATAGTTTCAAGTACTTCTTCGGTAGGACGTAATGCTCCTATTTTAACGATACCCGTTTGCATACTAAACGAACCAGTAGGAGGAGCTTCCAAATCTTCAAAGTAATCGAAGTCTGTTATTCCTATATACTCCATCACATCAAAGCGATAGAGATCTGCGTCGATATTATGTTCTTCACAAAGAGCTCTGAAATACTTAGTATACTCTTCGCGGAGATGTTCCATAACAGTGGCAGATACTATGTTAGTCAACATAATCATCAGCTCCTTTATTGTATCCTATTTATCTTCATTATCCATATCTTCTAATAGCTTAGCTATTTCGAATTTTAATATGAACAAATCGATTGCGAGACTATCATAGTCTCTCTTGTCTTGTTGAAGTTCTTTTTCTAAATCGATCATGTTGTTCATCTCCTTCATCATTATCTTATTTAGCAAAATCATAATAATTTTCATGTACTATGAAGCTTTCGATATTATAATATTCAGCACCATAAGCTACATAATCATAATAATCATTACTAGCAACTACAACAATTTTATCTTCTTTAGTAATGTTATTTTTATTTAACAATTCTTTAATAACTAAATTACCCCATATTAATTTATCATTATGATTTAATGAACCTAAATATAAATCATAATTATTCATTACAAATTCTAATTCAATTAAACCAAATTTACCCGATATAACATATACTTTATCACATGTTTCAATTAATTTATTTACATTATTTTGAAAGAATGGACTAGAATAAAGTTCTGCAGCTGAATGAGCACCACTTAATTTTTCTTTTGAACAAGAAAGCAAACCAATAATCATAATAACACTTCCTTACTAAAATTTAATAATTAAATTATTATTATTTACTATATCCGGGTGGATATAATAATAATTTAATTACTATATATGGCGCGCACAGGACAAACAAAATTTACAAAAAGAGCTCGCTATACAAACAAAATTTACAAAAAGAGCTCGCTATACAAACAAAAATTACAAAAAAGTCAACACCTGTCCCCTCATCCCCTTTTAGCAAACACCCCCGGGGGCCCTGAATTGGTCACCCCCCTGACCCAAAAAAAGTTGACACCCCTGCAAGATGTGTAGTATAATTAATACAATAAAGGAGGCGATTGAGATGCAAGAACTCAACAGCCCGACCATCGAGATCGAGAACATCGAGAACGAACCATTCCCTGGATCCATAACTACAAATAGACACCCTTTAAAAATTCTCACAGACAATACTATCAGCGTAGTCTGTCTGGCAATCAAGAGAGGCAACACCAAGAAAAATGCGTTTATCCTTGCAGGTATTACAACGCTACAATTTCAGGCTTTAACAAGGCCTGCAAAGAAACTACAGCAAAGATTGCAAGCGCAACATCAGCAAGTCCTCCAACCCCTAGAACAGAAGCTCCAGGCTCTATCCCTGTTAGTACCGGAAACACCAGAAGACCAGGCTCTCCTCCAGAAAGAGGAAGAAACTTTATACCTCGCTATTCAATCCGAAATGGAACAGCATTACCAAACTCTTCAGGACTTGGCAGCTAATGATGTTGCCCACAGAGCTGTACAAGCCGTAGCCTTGGCAGAAGCATCCCTCGAAGATGCTCTGGTTGACACCTGGTATCAGCTGCGGCAAAGTGATTGGAAAGCTGCAAAAGACCTCCTCGCCAGAAGATTCCCAAAAGAGTGGTCCGAAGCTGCTGTCCAAAGAAAAGCCGGCATCCTTCCAGCCGCAGGGGGGAATCAACAGCAAGTCAATGTTAACATCCTTAGCCAGCAAAACCAGCTTAGCCAGCATAGCCAGCAAAACGGAGCAGGAGCAGGAGCAGGAGCAGGAGCAGGAGCAGGAGCAGGAGGTAATCCTCTTCTAGGTACAAGGCAAATAATTGATCCAACAGACTGTAGAGGTAACAATAACAATGGATATCCTTACCAAGGCAATACACTTACTTTGGGGTATACGCAAAGCGTTCAGACAATGGATCTATCGAAGCTAAATCAGGAGGAGCTAGATCACTTTGAAAAACTTCTCGCCAAGGTCCCCTACACTGCAGATGATCCAGACGGAGAAATGGAGACGTAACCTAAACCAGTTCATCCCAGCTGCATGGCCCTTGCTGGAGCCAAATAATCCATTTCTTCCAAACTGGCACATTGACTGTATGTCAGAGTATCTCACGGCAGTTTCTCAGGGCGAAATCCGTCGTCTCATAATCAACATTCCGCCGAGGTACATGAAGCCTGTTTCTGTAGACTCCCACATTCTTCTACAGTCAGGGGAACGAAAACGTCTAGGGGATATTCAGGTTGGAGACATGGTTATCACTCATACAGGGCGTGCACAAAGAGTCAGCGCTGTCCATGGGCAGGGCCTTCTTCAATGCTTGGAAATTAGTTCTGCCGGCCGTTCTGCCGGCCGTTCTGCCGGCCGTTCTGCCGGCCGTAAAGTAATTACTGCTCCTGATCATCCGTTCTTAACTCCTCGTGGCTGGATCCAGGCACAGCACCTCACACTAAAAGATAAACTATTCCAAACAAAAGACGAGAACGAACACCAATCTCCTCCAGGCGCAGGCGCAGGCGCAGGCGTACGGCATTTTTTACTCACGGGTATACAAAATATTACCCCCTCTAAAGACATGCACGAATGTCGTTGTCTTACTGTAGAGAATGACCATAGTTTTACTGCTAACGACTTAGTAGTAAAAAACAGTCTTAGTGTGAGTGTAATGTGGCCCGTCTGGACGTGGATTACAAATCCACATCTCAGATGGCTTTTTGCATCCTATTCATCGGGTCTGAGCACAAAGCACTCCATTGACCGGAGACAGATAATTCAGCACCCTTGGTATAAAAGTCAATGGGGTCATGTGTATCAATTGGCAGGAGACCAGAATATTAAAACGGAATACATGAACACTGCGCGGGGACACATGTTGGCGACATCCGTAGGAGGTACTGCCACTGGTAAGGGTGGCGATGTCATTGTAGTCGACGATCCACATAACCCTATGCAAGCGGAATCCACAGCCCTTAGAGAAGCAGCCGTTGAATTCTTTGACAGAACGTTGACAACTCGACTGGACAATAAGAAGACTGGTGCCATCGTCGTTGTTATGCAACGGCTGCATGAGATGGACCTGACCGGCCACCTGTTGAAGCAAAACAATACTCTTCGCCCACCCCCACTGTACGAGAACATCGATGATTACGGTAACTTTATTGATCCGGCTGATTGGGAATCCTTACGAGATGAGCACACAGCTGAACAAGAGGCAAACCCGTTAACAGAATTAGAAAAACAGTTACTCCAGCCTGTCCCAGGTGAACGGCCGACTTCGGAGCAACTAGCCAAAGAAGAAGCTCGCCTGGAAACTAACATCAAAGACAATCAGGGGCAAATTTGGACGCACCTTTGTCTCCCAGTTACCGCTAGGAAAGAAACACAGGTTCACTTTCCGGTTAGTAATACTTACTATCTGAGAAAGGAGGGCTCTTTGTTATGGCCGACTCGAGAAAACCGAAGCGACCTCCAAAACGTTAAGACGGCCCTCGGTACTTATGGCTATTCTGGACAATATGAACAAGATCCTGCACCTGAAGGAGGAGGAATCCTTCAAACAGCCTGGTGGAGATACTATGCTATTATGCCATCAGTTAAAGATATAGACCAAGGCGTAATCTCTATCGACTGTGCCTTTAAAGACTTGGCCGATAGCGATTACGCCTGTTTACAGGCATGGTGGAAGATAAAAGCCAATAGATACCTCATAGACCAAATTAGAGGCAAATGGTCGTTTCCGACGCTTTTAGCTAACGTACGTGCATTTATCCGTAAACATGACGAGTGCAAAGCAAGACTTATTGAAGATAAAGCAAATGGCAGCGCAGTAATTCAAACCATACGAGATGAAGTTACTGGGATCATTCCAGTAGACCCAAGAGGTGGCAAAATCGCGAGAGCTCACGCCGTCTCTCCTCAGGTGGAGGCAGGAAATTTTCTGTTACCTGACCCACGCTTACAGCCATGGGTATCAGATTTCATTCTAGAATGTTCTAGATTCCCCAAAGCCCAAAACGATGACCAGGTGGATTGCTTTACTCAAGCAGCAACATATATGGAAATCAAACAATTCAGTACCTGGATGGCGAAGATTAATTGGCTGTAGGTACCGTCCATAATTACAAAGGAGGTTATTTAAGATGGCGCAGGAAAGAATTACAGTTGAGAACAGTACGCTGTTGAAAGATTCCTATGAAGGAACTGGTGGTTTTCAAGACGGCTCGTACCTAGCACAGCATAAGCGAGAATACATTACCAATTATCAGGTAAGACAAAGTCTTTGTTATTTTCTTAACTACATGCAACCGATTGTCAATTCCCACGTGAATCCGCTTTTCAGAACGTCACCTACCAGAAACTGGGCAGGTAAAGCTGCAGGTACTAGTGATGGTATTACTGCTACTACTCAGATGACTACTACTAATGCAAGTGGTGCCCCTTCTGGAGGAGCGGGAGCAGGAAGCAGTGCTTACTGGGATGCTTTTGTCAATGACGTTGATATGCATGGTACAAACTTGACATCCTTTATGAAAAGGGTAGCACAAGCGGCAAAGTTGTATGGTGTCTGCTTTATTGTCTGTGATAATGTACCAGAACAGCCGGCTACACAAGCTCTTGCGCTTGCTACAAGATCATTCCCATATGCATATATAATTGAGAAGCCAAGAATTACTTCGAGTTCGGTTGACCGTGCTGGTCGCTTGGTGAGTATTACTTACTCCGAAAACTTCAACCCAATTGTTGTAAGTTCCAAGCCGGGAGATCAGCAGTATCGCACATGGAATACAGCTGACACATTCTTGAGCGATAAAGACGGCAACGAATTAGTAGGTCAAAGCAATAAAGTGACGCACGGACTCGGTCTCCTTCCAGTGGTACCGCTGTATGCGCGGTTGCCCGTACCTGGAAATGTGCTCCCGGAGAGCGAATTCCTCTCGATTGCACGTACAAATCTTCGACTTTTCAACCTTTGTTCAGAGTTGGATGAGCTTTTGAGAGGTCAAGCCTTCTCGATCCTGTGTTATCCTGGCAAAGATGCGTCATCCTTGACACTCGGACCCAATAATGCCCTCGGATTTGACGGAGTAGAGAGTAGATTCGCGCCATCATTTATCGCTCCAGCTGCAGCGCCCGCTGACTGGCTCCTAAAACTCATTGATAAACTCGTTACCGAGATGTACCGTATGGCCCTTTTGAGCCATGCCACTGACGGAGCACAGGCGGAACAACGAACTGGTGCGTCTAAAGCTTGGGATTTTGAGAGTACGAATCAAGTACTCGCAGATTTTGCTTCAAATTGTCAGTTAACGGAATTTAATTTGGCCAGAGTGTTTCAAGGATGGACAAAACAAGACCTGCAGTTCTCTTGTACGTACTCAAATGACTTCTCTGTCGAAGACATTACGAGTGAACTGACTCAGTTACAGACAGCTAAAGGTATTGTGCCATTTGGACTGGCTGCTATCGCTATTATGAAGAAGGCAGTAACCAAGATCCTGCACGATGTCGATCCTGTTGCCTTGACTGCAATATTAGCGGACTTGGACGCCAACGGGCAGACATATCTTAGTGAGGATACAAAGACAAAAGATACGTCTACAGCTGCAACTTCTTCATCTTCTACGGTATCCGGGACAAATACTTCAACTAATAACTCACCGGGGAGTGACATAAGTACTACATCTGTAGTATAATAAAATTAGAAGTAACCCTAGGAGGTATTTTATTCGTGGCAAAATCAATAAGTGACGCCCTTGCCGCCCTCGAAGGGCTTGAAGGTGGAGAAGAACTCGTACAGGCTGTGCAAGCTGAACTTTCCAAGAAGAATAACGAGGCAAAAAATCTTCGGGATCGTTCGAAGGGTGCAGAAACCAAGCAAGCTGAAACCCTAGCCAAACTACAAAAAGTCGCAACGTCCCTAGGTATCGACCTTGAAGCAGAAGACTTTGACGGTGTCCTTGAAGGACAAAAGAAAGTTGTTGAGGATCTGAAAAAAGAGCTTATAGTTGCGAAGACTCAAGGCGACCAATCGAAACAAGAAGAGATTCGCAAAGCTCTTACCGAAGCTCAGGAAGCCAAGGATCAGACCGCTAAGCTTCAAAAAGAACTCGACAAACGGGCAAAAGAAGTAGCAGACGTCACAGGGAAATATACTACAGAGAAGGATAAGAGGATTGCCATCCTGAAGACACAGGGACTTACACAAGCCCTTGCAGAGGCAAAAGCCGTAAAACCGTCAGTAATTTCCAAGATGCTGCTGCCGAACGTTAAAGTCGACGAAACTTCTGATGAACTTCTGTTTGTTGACGAAAAGGGAGCCGAAGTGTCACTTTCAGAAGGAGTCAAAGCTTTCCTAGGAGCGAATCCGGAATTTGTAGTGAATGTACAGAATCCTGGCGCAGGCACTCCTCCGGGAACTGGAGCAGCTGGAGCTGCTGCGGCCCCGATAAAAGTATCTCGAGCTCAGATGTCGGATGTATCTTTTTACCGGACACATCAGAAAGATTTCCTCAGTGGAAAAATGGTATGTGAAGAATAACAATAGGGAGGTCAAATAAATGGCTGGCAACATTCTTAATTTTTATGATCCATTGTTTTATGCGCAGGAAGCTCTGATCGTCCTGGAAAAGGAACTCGGATTTGCCTCGCGTATTCACCGTGGATACAGCCCTACACCGCAACAGAAAGGTTCTACGATTAATATCAGCAAGCCCGGCACTTTCACAGCGAAAGATGCCCCTGGTTCTGATGCTCAGGCCGTAGAAGCTGGCGGAACCACGATCGTCCTCGATACGTGGAAAGAAGTCAAATTCAAACTGACCGACATGGAACTGACGTTCACCAAAGAAAAGATCGTCTCCGATCACATTCGCCCGGCTGCTTATGCGTTGGCTGACTCGATTGACCAGCGTTGCGCGGCTATGTACAAAGATATTTACAACTACACCGGTGCGGTCAATGAGCTGCCGACGGCGATCACGGACATGACCAAAGTCCGCCGGATGTTCCAAGATCAATTGATTCCCGATGACGGACAGCGTCACTGGGCCATCAATAGTGCTACAGAAGAAGGCTTGCTTGCCCTCGCGATCTTCAACCAAAACGCTGGTGTACCGAGTGCAGCAGCTGAGGCTTTCCTGAAGGGTTCGCTGGGTAGCAAATTCAGTTACGAAATCTTCGCAACCCAAAATGCGCCTTCGCAGACCAATGGTACGGCTACTGCGGCTAATGCTTCGGGAACTGCCGGTGCATCTACCGTCACGCTCGCTTCTGGCTCTGGCGCGACTCATACTTTCAAACAAGGTACGATTTTCACGATCGCTGGAGATTCTCAAAAGTATGTTGTTACCGAAAACCTCGCATTGGTATCTTCGGCCGGCGTATTGAAAATCTCTCCGAAACTGGCCGTCACTTGTTCGTCTGCTGCGATTACGCTCCTCGCCGCACATTCTGTCAACTTGGGCTTCCACCGGAACGCCTTCGCATTGGCTATGGCTCCTCTGTCCGAGCTGGGTAACAGCCTCGGTGTCCGCATGAACACATTGAGCTTCAATGACTTGTCGCTTCGTTCCAAAGTTTGGTACGATGCGGATTCCAGTGAACTGCGTGTGTCGCTGGATTGTTTGTACGGCGTTAAGACGCTCGATCCTCAACTCGCATTCCGTTACATTGCCACTCCTTAAGTAAGGGTGTACGGCGATGATCGAGTTTCAACAATACCTTGAGCAGGAATTGCGGGAAGTAGTACGAGAAGTACCGTTAGATTTTATCGAACAAGCTACTCGTACACTCGATGGATTTTTTACACAGTTTGCTTCTGCAGAGCATAGTAGGGTAGCAATGCAGGCATTCGAGTACTCAATGGGGGCTCAATTGGAAATCGATTTAGGCGTACCGTTATCGTTTCTGCTCACAGGTACTGGTGAACATGGTCCTGATGCTTCTGGATTTATTGTGGAGTCACCTACAAATAACATCCTGTCTTGGGAAGATAACGGAGTAAGGCGTTTTGCATCTCGCGTATACAACCCGGGACAAGAAGCCCAGTTTTCCGAACAGGATATGGTCGATGCAATTACGGATGCTTATGTTAGTGAGGAGGATTAATTTCAATGGCAACTACTGTATACATTTCCGAAGATGATGTAGAAGATGAAGTCCTAAAGGATACGATGCTTATGGCAGATTATGTATTTGCATCTACTGAGTTGGAAACGCTCGTCATCAACAGATTTGCGCTTACTGTAGACGTTATTGCAACTCCCCTCCATCTGACAGTGAAAGAGTTCGTGCTTGCAGTGGCCTACGCTCGACGGTCAGAGCTCAATATCGGAATGGGCAATCGATTAATGGATGGAATAGATGTGTATGCTTACAAGCATAAGATGTATTCTAAGAAAGTCATTGAACTTGCAGATCGAATTACTCCTTCAATGATAACGGGCGACAGTACCTCCGGTAAATGGTCTCCATCGATCGATTTGTTTAGGAGTTAAGGATATGTGGTTAGTGCTTTTGAAAGACCTGAAAAACTATATAGCAGACCAAGACTCTACGTTGTATTGCTCTATTGGTGCTACAGGTAAAAAGCCTAATACATTTCCCGCGATGTACTTTATCAGAGGAAAAGAAACCAATGTAGATTTTCACCAGAACCGCAAAGGCACTTGTGTCATCATTGTGGAAATTTGGGAAAAAGCTACGGAAACTAATCCTCAGGAAGCTTACGAGAAGCTGGCAGTGATTGAAGAAAAATTCTGTGATTACTTGGATGCGTGGTCAAAGTTAACGGTCGCAAGAACAGGAGTAGCTGCAGTCATATCGATAAGCTCTTTTCGCGGCGATGGAGAAGCCAATCGACCCTTATGCGCAAGTCAGGCGTTTATTCTTGTAGAATGGCGTCGTTCCTAATAAATTTGAAAGGTAGGTACACAAAATGGCTATTGCAACCACTGCAACCCCGTCAGCTGAGAATCTTATGCTTGGTGCCGGCGTAGTCTACTTTGATCGCAAAGATGCCTCCGGCAATAAAACAGGTGAGCGTCATCTCGGTAACTGTACGGACTTCACGGTCAACACGACCATCGAGAAAGTCGAGAAATTCTCCTCAATGCAATCCGCGAAGCGCTTGTACAAATCCACCATCAAAACCATTAAAGCGACCGGCAAAATTACGCTTGATGAATATGATGTCGAAAACCTGTCCCTCGCACTGCTCGGCGAAACCGGCGTAATCACCCAAGCTAGCGCCACTGTTACTGCCGAAACTTTTACCGCCCACCTCGGCCGTTGGACCAAATTGGCAAATCGTAATATTGCTTCGAGCGGCATTGTTGTCAAAGATGCTGCAGACGTCACTGTTCCGGCCAGCAATTACGAAGTGGATCTCGTCACCGGCCGTATCAAGATTATCTCTACCAATACCGCTTCTATTGTTGAAGGCGAAGCTTGCAAAATTGCATACACTTCCGCTGCTGAAACGTACCCGAAGATTGTCGGCGCAGCCACTGGTAAAATCGAAGGCCTGGTTCGCTTCATCGGCGATCCGACCTCCGGTCCGAAATACGAACTGGAAGCCTGGAATTGTTCCGTTCAGCCGGAAGCTGAAATCGGCCTGATCTCCGACGACTTCAAAAACTTCGTTCTGGATCTCGAAATCCAGGACGACTCCATTGCCCATCCCGATGATCCTATGTACCGCCTGATCAAACTTACCTAAGAAGTAAAACACTTACCGGGCGAAATAGTAGGAGGTTTAAGCAGATGGCAGCTGTTCCAAGTGCCGATAATCTACTTTTAGGTGCAGGAGAAGTCTACTATGCAATGTATGATAACTTAGGCGTCGAAGGTACGACTCGGCATTTGGGACACTGCTCTGCTTTTTCTTTGCAAGTCGAAGTAATAAGTAAAGAGATTCCCTATATTCGTACAGCAATTACTGATTTACCAAGATACAAAATAGTTGGTTTCAAAGTAAAAGGCTCTGTAACGATGGATGATATGTCTGCTGTTAACTTAGCAGGCTTTTTGGCTGGTGGAGTAGATTCGTCACATGTACAAGCAGCGTCTACAAATTCTGTTACTCTTCCTTACACAGTAGTTAAAGGTACATGGATTGGTCTTTATGATACAAATGACATCATGATAAGGCATAGAGTATTTGGCACGCGTTTAATAGATGTGTATGCAGGAGCTACTCATTACGTCGCAGGGAGGGATTACGTATATCATGCTCGTGCAGGCTTCTTATACATTCCGACAACATCAACCATGGTGGCAAATACTAGTTTGTATATCTCTTATGATATACCCGCAGCCGTTATCAATCAAATATCAATAGCTTCTAGTGATCCTAACCCAGGAAGACTTACTTTTATTGGAGACCCTACAACTGGTCCTGCATATATGGTAACTGTTAAATCAACATTAAATACCTCAACTGGTCCTGTAAGCTTTATCGGAGAGGATTTTGCTTCAGTATCAATTGAGTTTGAAGCTCTGGACCATTCTGGTAAGATGCTAGATGGTACTACAGGATTTTGGGACATAGTAGAATTACCTCCCGCGCTGGTCTAATTGCTTCCAGGTGAACGCGCGTTTTCAGGAGAGAGGAGAGTGCAACATGTTCGAAACTGGCGATTTACAAGTTCTATTTCCGAACAGAGAAATCACCCTTAACGGTGAAACAATTGAAATCAAACCCTTTCCATTCGGTAAGATTCCAAAAGTAATTAAACAAGCAAGTCACCTCATACAAATAGTAATGTCACTTCCAGAAGGTCTTATCACCGAAGAGGGCGACATTAACCTAGAAGATCCTGCGACTGCTATTGTACTCGCCTCAATGATGGAACACGGCGGCGGCGTTATTTTTGAAATACTAGCCATTGCTGCCAATAAACCGTTAGTTTGGGTTGAAGAGTTACAGCCGGACGAAGGAATTTTACTTTTAGTAAAGGTATGGGAAATAAATAAAGATTTTTTTACGAAGCGGCTGGGCCCAATGCTCCAGCAGTTAAAGCTACCCAAAGGCTTAAAACAGCAGCTTCAGATCCCTTTAGGTGGGGAGCCGTTATCCACAAACTAATAGCATCCGGGCATAGCTGGTCTGATATCATCAATGTTTATACTTTAGCACAAATTAAGCTATTTTATAAAGAAGCAAAGATAGCAGACCAGATAAAAGGTGCCGATGTGATAGAACAAACTTTCATAGGAGCACAAGGTAGTCATGACGGAGTAATTAAGCTAACTGACGCAATGAGGAATACGCGTGCGGAGGTGTAACAACCCTATTTTTATAGTTTGATAGGGTTGTTTTCTATATAGTTTAGGGGGTATTTCAAAATGGCGAAAAAGGGCGACAAGGAAATAAAAGTAGTACTAAATGCGGATCTAAACATTAAAAAAGTATTAGCCGCGTTACCTGCATTATCAAAAGCAGTAGAGTCATCTACTAGCGGACTATCTGCAGAGTTGATTAAAGCTCTTAATGAAGGTTTAGGAGTTATTGAGCAGCATAGTGCATCGATATTAAAAAAGTTTCGGGATGACAAACAAGTAGGTAAAGCTTCTGCGATTAAAGCAGCTTTACCAGATTTTAAAAACCCGGCCGACTTCCTGTTGAATTTGAAAGATATGGAGCCTGCAATTGCGCAGTTGAAGAAACTGCTCTCTGATGCTGCCTATACAGATATTACACCTGCTGTACTTAACTCGGCAAAGCAAGTAGCTAGTTCTAAAAAGAAAATAAATGACGCTGCTAATAAAGAAGAAGTAAAAGCAACTAAAGCAAAAGTAGACGAGCAGTTAGCGGCAATTAAAGCGGCGGCAGCTGAGGCAGTAGCTAATGCGCCTACGTTAAAAGTTACTCTCGAAATAGAAGCAATTAAAGCTAAAATGGATGAAGCTGCTATTGCTCGGGATCCGAAAGCGTATGAAGCACTACGTAAAACATATGAGCAAAAGAAATTACAAGAGTCACAAGAAATTGCGAAAGCTACCAAAGTAGAGTCAGATAGACTACTTGATATAGAGAAGAAAGCTGCTGTTGAGCGGCAACGTGTATTAGATAATATTAATCTCGAACAGCGATTAGCAGCGCAGCGTCGGCGTAAAAAGCAAGAAGACGATGATAAAGAAGCTGCTAGATTGGCTTTATTTAAACCCGGAGAGCGTTTAGATGAAGCTTTTGGCATGACTGTTACCCCTCCTTCTACATTGCGTAGAAAAGAGCTTATAGGAAGAGTGTTTACACCCGAAGAAAAAGAAGAGCTTCGTAAGGACGCTGAAGAACGCCGTAAGGCAATGACAGAGCAACAGAAGATAGATGATGCTCAAGCAGCAAAAGATTTTGCAGAAGAGCAAGCATTACTTGAAAAACGCGAGACGCTTCGAATTAACGCCGCTTTGCGTAGATATAGCAGGACTAAAACAAACCAACGCATTATGCGAGATACAGCACGTAAAAGTACTATTGCTGATGTATATCCTATAGAAGAACTTCCTACATGGGATCCTGAACAGCCAGCAACTAAGCCCATGGGAGCTACCGATAACTATATAGCACATCAACAAAAATATGCAATTACTACTGCTCAATCGGAAGCAGCTACTTTAAGACTGGTTACTGCTTTGGAAGAGCTAAAAGCCGCACAACAAGGAGTATATTCTCTCGATACCGAAACAAATAAGAAAAAGTACCTCTATGATGATCCTGGCGTAGCTCCTAAAGTTGCAAGCGACGCGTGGATGACACGTTCTATTCAAACGGCAGCACCTGGCGTAGAAGGTACGATGACTGATATACTTCACATGACTGACAGAGGTAAGCTGTCGCAGAAAATGGCTACACAGTTACCTATGCTCCAGAAACTTTTGAATGATCCGAACTTACTACTTGTCGGTAATAATATTGCCTATGACGTATACCAGATGATACAAAACGGTTTCCAAGTTCAGAATAAGCCGTTGAATTTGAATACTTTTAGTAATATTATACGAAGCGAAGCTACAGCAAAGCCGCTAGATTTGCAACAACTAGCAGAAAGGTATGCCGCTGATGAGTATAAAAAAGGAGGCGCAAAAGCAGTTGTTAAAGACTCGGGAGTATCACAGACTACTAATAAAGGACAGAAGTTCTTAAAGCCTACAACTATTGACTATGGTAACTGGGATGCTGAAGCTGCAGTAAGTATTTATGCTGGTATGATGAAAGAGCTCAGAGCTGAGCTTACTACTAAATATAAAAATGCGGGTGTAAATCCTGCAGACGTAGATAAAGTAGTTGACCAGGTAGTTAAGCAGTTAGTCGACCTAGGCGTACGGATGTCTCAAACACTAGTAACCAACTTCTATAAAGAGTCTAGTAAAATAGGCGGAGCCAATCAAGCAGATCCACGAATAAAAGAAAAAATAACTCGTCCCGCAATGATGTCTTTCGTAAATGCTCCTATACTTGCTGAGCAGATAAAAAATAATGCTTTACCTGATGCTGCACTTGCAGCACTAACGGCACAACAACGAATTGCAGCTGCAAGAGATTTACCAGCACAGGCAATTAAACTTGCTGGTGGTGTAATTGGTACTGATAGTGGTTTAAGCCCCGCTAATCTTATTAAACAATTAGAAAATCAGATAAACATATATATGCAGGCTCAGAAGGAAGGCAGGCAAGGAAATGTTACGCCTACCTTTTTAGAGTCTTTTAAACATATACAGGCACAATTTTCTCCTGGTTCTTTGGTAGGACAGATTGACAGGAGTTCTGCCGATCCTAAGAAAATTATTAAGCAATTTCAATCATTGAAATTATCAGCGTCTATGGTGCCTAATGAGATGAAGCTTTTTGAGCCTACGGTAGAAAAGATCTCAGATAAAGCTAATGCGATACTGAAAGTAATTGATGAATTAAAATCCATCAGTGTATATATGAATGCCGAAAAGAGTACGGCTTCTAGAAAAGGAGCGGCTTCTGAGTATTTACAATTCACCAATCGTTTGGAAAATATGAAATCTACTGCTATGCTGATCAATAAGCTGAACACACAGTTCAGAGAAATGTTACTGAGCGGTGCCGATTACGATAGTGCAGCTGTACAAGATGTACTGGCACAAATAAAGAAACAGACAATACCGTTTGATAAGCAAATTGCAGAAGCTGCATCGATCACAGTACCAAAAACTAAAAACTTCCCATCGCTGCAACAGCCTTATGACAATATTATAGATAGAATGTTTGACATGATTCGCGATGCGCGTAGTATCAATGACGTAAGCTTATCTACTCCTAAAGGATGGACCGGTACACGTGCTGCATTACCTGCAGAAACATATGCTTTAAAAGATATCAAAGCATTAGCTGCACAAGTTAAAGGATCTGCTGCTCTTACTGAAAGCGGTGTAGCTACAGGAGCAGTTTCTGCGGACATGCTATCTAGTCTGCAAAAATCTATACTAGCAGACAATGCTAATATGATTATTTCTCAACTTGGTAAGCAAACACTGGACTTCAAGAAAATGGTTACTAAATTAGGTAAGATGGAGACCAATATTTCTCCCGCAGCACAGCAGAATCTGATTGCTTCTATGGCAACAGTACAGCAAGCTGCTAAATATCAACAACGTATGGAAAAATATTTGGGCGGCCCTGTAGCGCAAGCAAATCCGGCAATTACTGATGATGTCAGAAGTAAAATGGAAACACGTGCCGCTACGATGATGCATCTGGCGTTCCGTCAGTTCCAGGATACGTTAACTACTGCATTATCTGGAGCAATGAAAACACCCTTCGCGGTAGACGCACGTAAGCTACTGGATAATATGCCTTTAGTCAACGCAGGATTCCAACGTGAAAAAGGCGACATGGAACAATTCCAATCTAAACTGTACGCCAATGCGGTATATTCATTATTGGGTAGAAAAGAACGTACTACTCATCGAGTAGAAGACAGTGATATATTTCAGCAAGCTAGTCAGTTTACTATTGAAGCAAACAATATGCAAGAACGTCTTTATGCAAAAGATGATATAGGTCAACGTGTTGCATTTGAAGACCAGCGAACTACTGCCACTTTCTATAAGAATGACAAAGCAACCATAGGCGCTAAAGTAACTGAATTGGAAGCAATGGTACGAGATATCACTGCTAGCTTAGACGAATTAAAGGCTAAAGCAGTAGAATATGCTACTCCTCCTCCTGATTCAGAAGCTGCTTGGAATCCTAAAATAGTTGAAGCTAATAAAGCTGCTATTGGTAGAACTCAGGATTTATTGGCAGATGCTAAGGCCGAGGTAATGCAGGTTAAAACATTACTTGACCATCGTGTAGTAATGGATTCTCAACTACTAGCATTTAAGGAACTGGATGAGACAGGGCGTACAGGTATTATAAACCCTGCAGCTATGGAAAATGCAGTGCGTAATGAGAAATCTATACGTGATGCTATAGTAAGATTGACTAGTCAAATAAAGATTGCTCAAGAAGGTCTGAAAAGTGGCGTAAAGTATGCTATTAAAAAAGGTGTACCTGCCGATAGTGCAATTTTAGCCGACTATCAAGCAAAGGGTATAAGTACTCTTGATTCGGCTAATGAGCGATTAAGTCTACTACATAAACAATACATAGAAGTATTGTCAGCTAAACAGGAAGCAACAGATGCCATACTCGGCGCTACACCTGAAGGCAAAGAGAAGATAGCCGTACGTGACCTGAAAGCTAAAAAAGAGCAAATTCTTCGCCAGACCCGAAAGGCGTCTCCAGGCGAACGGGCCGAATTGACTGCACAATTAGATAGCATCGATAAAGAGTTATCACAGTATGTTGATTCCATTGATGTACGGTTAGCTAGTATTAAAGAGTTGTTAAAGATACATCGTGCAATAGCTACTGGTACAGATGCTGATAAAGTATATGAAAAGTCTTTAATAGACACCAGGGAAGAACTGAAGCGTACACGTCGCGGAGCCCCTCCAGGCGGAGGCGCCTCTGATAGAGAAAAACAAAGAGTTACTTTACAAGATATAGAAGCTGCTAAATTAGCTTATACTGCTGATTATACTCGTGCTGTTACTACTGGTGGTACTGCAGGAGAATTGCAGAGTATTGAAAAGGCTATATCTGATTTAGAATTAGCTAGAGTATTAGAAATCAAAAAATATACTGCACAACAAATGGAAGATCCAGGACTGATGCAGGCTCTTCAACGAGAAGCGAATGCTACAGCGATGGCAATGATTAAGAAATCAATGAATAATGCTCTAGCGTCTGCTCCTACAGCAAGTGTAGAATCTGTACGCTTAAATATGGAGCTTACAGCTCTTAATAAACGTACCAAAATGCCGTTAACAACTGAGCAATATCGTTCGGCGGAAAAGAAAGGGCTTGAACAAGAACGCCTAGGACTGTTACAAGATCTTGGTAAAGCTCCTGTAGATTCTGCTGAGTATAATAAGCTGGTCAAAGCTCTTAATACACTCGACACCGTTTTTGAAACAATGTTTGGTCTCTATAATAAGCGTATATCTACTGCACGTGCTTTAATAACAAATTTAGTTGCTAAAGGTGATATGGAGTCTCCTGCATATGCAGCAGCTATAAAACAGTTAGAAGAGGCAAAGAAACAAGCATTTTATGGTAAAGGAAATGCTCCCGGAACCTATCAAGCAAAAGCAGCACAGGAAGATAAAATAGCAAGTTCTGTCGGATTAGTCAATGCACGTTTAATGCAGTACGTAAACATGGCTGCTACTTCTGATCCTAGCACTGCAGATAATAAACGTAGTTTACAAGATATTGAAGCAGGATTAAGTCATGCTATCTTTGATAAACTGAAACTCATAAGCAAGACACCTATGACACAGCGTGATACTGCGTGGGAAAGAAGTTTATGGATAGAAGCGGACGCTCAAGCGTATATGATGATAAAAAATACGCTGGAGAAAAAGCTCAGTAGCGTATATGCAGGAGAAAAACCTGAACAAACTAATAATATTCAAATAGCTTACGAAGCTTTAAGGTTACGTAAACCTGCACCTCTTGGTTCTGGTAGGCCATTAGATGCAAAGATAAACGATTTACAGAAGCAATCTCAGGCAGAAATTACCAAGATAATGGGAGAATATTCTGCTGGACAGTTTACAGAGATGTATACTGCTATTAAGAATGCTCTTGCAAATCCACAGTCTGCTTTAGGTAGTCTACAGGCACAGATAAATCAGGCAATGGGAATAAAAAATACCGCTGCAAATTCTCAGAAAATGATGATGGCTGGTCCTATACAGGCAATGAAAATGTCTGCTACTACTGGGTTAAAAGATATCATGGACCAGGTAATGACTACTACTCCTAAAGGATCTGCTGGGTATCCTGCACTAATGCGACAAGCAGAAGCCTATAGAGATACACTAACTAAAATTGCTAATATTAATAAAGAAGTATTCGGCGAGCATGCCACTGGTGCACAGGAGAAGACAAGAGGATTCTTCAGTTCTATGATTCGTGCAGCTACTGCTTTAGGAGCTGCTTGGTATATGATTAGTCGTATACAAGTAGCATTCCAAAGTCTTGTAATGCCGGGATTGACATATGCAAGATTAATTGAGACTACTAATGTAGGATTTGCTGCCATACTGATGTCAATGACTAAGTTGAATGGTCAGTCACTTACATGGGTTCAATCAATGAATATGGCCGCTGATTTATCTAAAGAAGTGACAGATAATGCTCTTCGTTTTGGACTAGATGCAATTGAACTACAAAAGCTCATTCAAGGTGTCGTAGGTGCAGGTCTCGGTTCTAATATGTCACTCGAACAAATTATCAGATTATCTACAGTTGCAGCCTCTGCTATTAAGCAAATTGGATTACCTGATACACAGTTCATTCAAGAAGTTCGAGATATGATGCAGGGCGGTATTCAGATACAGAGTTCCGTTCTTGCTACGCAGTTAGGTTTGACTGACGCGATTGTCAATCAGGCCCGTGCATCTGGAACGGTATTTGAAATGCTTATGGAACGGATGTCTGGTTTCGCTGCTGGACAATCTGCCGTATTTGATACTCTTGACGGAAAAGTAAACATGACTGTTGACGCTTTCAAACGCCTTTCAGCTGAAGGCGTGGCTCCGTTGATTAATACGGCAAAGCCTGTGCTCGATTTCCTCTTGAAAGAAATGATTACAAACTTTGACGCTTTCAGAAAAGGTGCTTCTCCTGAATTCAATACTACTTTTATAACAAAAATGCAAGAGGCAATACGTACTTTTATAAAAGTATGTAGAGATGCTATTAATGTACTTGAAGTTCTATACAATGCTTTTAAAATAGTAAGTAAAGTATCAGATTGGTTACCTGGTTCTGGTACTTCTCAATTAGCAGCAGTACTTATTTACTGGTTCGGTATTAGGAAAATAATGGTAGCTCTTCCTGCAGCAGGTAAAGCAATTGTAGCAATGTATCAAGAAATTAAAGCGGCTGCATACGCTGCATCAATTGCACAAACACTTGCTGGAGGAACTGCAACTACAGGTACTACTGCTGTTGCCGGTGCTGCTGTTGCCGGTGCTGCTTCTAGAGTAATATTAGGCTCCGCAGGCCAGGTAATAAGTACTGTAGCACCTGCAGCTGCCGCTGGTACTGGTATAGCAGGAGCACGTGCTCTTGTAGCCGGCGGAGGATTAGGTGCGGGCATATTAGCTGCTTTTGGCGGCGCTGCTGGTATTGCTAGTGTTGCTCTTCCAATAATATTAGCAGTAATTGCTACAGGCGCGATTGCATATTATTTAAGTAAGAGCGGTTATGGTAGTGCTTTACCTACAGAAAAAGCTCCTTCTATAGCAAACTTTACTGCAATGCGTAAAAAGTATGATAGCCCTCTCGAAGGTGAAGATGCTGGAGAGATTGGTAGTCTCTACGAAACCTATCAACGAGAGATAGTTCTTATTGATGACAAGCGTAAAGAACTGTTAGAGACGTTCCGCGTAGGTAATATTGATAAAGAAAAGCTCACCACCGAACTTACCGCCCTATATGAAAAAGAAGTTGCAATGGATATCGAGCGACAAAAAGTTGTTAAAGAGGCTCTCGAGAAGCAATTACTAGCTTTAGGTGCTCCTTTAGTCGCGTCGCCAGATCTTGATATCAGCGATATTATCAATAGAGGCGAATATGTTGGTAATGTTACTGTAGGAGAATCTGATGCTGTACAGGCAGTTAGAGCTAAGATTGAAGCAGTAACCGCTGAGATACAAGCACTGTTTAACATCGGTAAGTTAGCTAGAGATAAAGCAGCTACACTTGCTGGTATCGAAGCTAAAAATGCCACTGTTAAGCAACCAGAAATCGAAGCAATTCGGAAAGCAATTTCTGAGTATCACAGTAACCGTATTGACATGGAAGTATCAATTGCAAAGAAGAGCAATGAGCTTATACTGCAACGGTTAGAAAGATTATACTCCGCTCGTGGTATTTCCTCAGCTGATTATGTAGCTAAGAAATTAGCAATTGAATTAGCTAATATTGATTTGGATATTGCAGCTGCGAGACAGAAGCAAGGACTCATTATTAATGAGATGAGATTGCTACTCAATAATATGGTTACTACAGTACGTGATGCCATTAAAAATGCAAACACTGATGTAACTAAACAAAAAGTTAGAGCTACAAGCATGGGGGATTTGGTTGATCTTACACAGAAAAATGTAGGTCAGTATAAAGTAGGTTGGATGCCAGGTAGATATAACGCACAAGAAGATGGCGTATATGGTCAAGTAAACAGCTCTATCCTGTTAGATTTTCAGCGGGTAATGAACTGGTTAAGTATTAATCAACCAGGACAAACAACAGTTACGAGTACTAATCGTACAGGAGATCCTGGTGCTCATGGCGGAGGATTAGCATTCGATCTTCAAAATGCTAGCTGGTATGGTAAAGAGGTCAGAGCAGGTTCACCTGAATGGGTTGAAGCACAGAAAATGATTAAAGCATTCACCGATATGGGTCTTACTGTATTGAATGAATTAAATCCCGAAGATGCACGTAAACAGTATAAAGATCCAGCAAATGCTCCTGCTTGGGGAGGAGCGCATTTAGATGTACGTGTAGATAATTGGGCAGAATTACTATCAATGCCTAAGACAGGATCTGCAGCACAATTTAACCAAGACGTATATGGCGCTCCTACAGCAGAGAAGGAAGCTGTTAAACAAGGTTTAATAGCAGTAGCAAAAGCAGGTTTAGGGGGCCCCATGTCGGCGGGTAATGGCATGGCACGTATTGATGCAGAAGTTGCTGCAGTAATGGCTAGACTAGGTATTAGGCCGAAAGAAGTTAGTCCTACAGTTGCTAATGTAACAGATAAATCAACAGGTATCAATAGGCTGATATTAGATCGTTTGTTAGCTCTTAACTCATTAGGATCTAATGCTTTGGGTATACAACAAATATCTGAAACATTGAATACGCAAGGAGCATTTGAAAAATTAGGGGAACAAATATTCAATGCTGAAACACAAAAGACAATGGCTATTGAGAAGGCTTATTATGAGCTTATTGATAAACACATTGAAGATATTATGTCTACGCTTACTTTCCTGGACAAAGCAGAAAAAGCATCGCCTACTCCTATTAAAGCTTCTGAGTATAAAGCCATATCTGCTCCTTCTCAGGCAGATTTCGAGCGTTGGGCAAATCTACAGAAAACTAAACCTATTGAGGCATATCCGGAAATACTTGCGGAATTGGTTAAGAAATATGAACTTGAGGCAAAAAGCAATCCAGAGGCTAGAGCGGTACTTCGTACAATTCTAGACTTCATCAAAGAGAATAGGCAGCAACTTACTGAAGGGGGCCCCAGTGCGTTAAAAGGCTTTACTACCGTATCACAAAATGCTGCAGCTACTGCTAATGTTACTAGTGCTATAACAACTGCTGAAACATCCGCAGCTGCTTTGGAAAAGGGTACTAATGAAGTATTACGTAAGAGTTATGGAAAATCTTTTGCACAGCTTAAAGCTGAGTTAGATAAAGTATTTGCCAACGATGAATATGCTGCTACTATCAGAGTATTAGAAAATGCAATGACTAATCTACTGACGGTAGCGGGTAAGACTATCAATGACAAAGAATACATCGCGTTACAGAAGACACTGGAAGAAACTAAGAACAAGGTAAATGATCTCAAAATAAGTTCTCTGGAAATGTTTGTTGCAATGGCTAAAGGTGATTACTCATTAGCCGAAGCTAATCGTAAACTGAAGAACTGGAAAGGCGGGCCTACTGGGGGCAATGCAGTAGATAATGCACAGAGACAAAAAGATGCACAACCGCAACTGCAAACATGGCAAGCACAATGGGAATCACAACAAACGCAGCTAAATCAAGAGAATGCTTCTCCTAATAGAGATATAAGCAAAGTAATCGCACTCACCAATGCCATTGCAACTCTCAAGGGACAATACGCTGATTTGAACAAGGAAGTCAGCGGATTCTCCATATCAGGAGCTGCGTGGATTAATACAGCAGGGTTACATGAAGTAATGGCTACTAGTATGGCAGATTCTTTCATGAGTATCATTGATGGTTCTAAATCCGTAGTAGAGGCCTTTAAATCAATGGCACTAAATGTGGTTAAATATATTCTCCAAATGATGCTGCAGGAGCTGGCCTGGAAAGCAACTTCTTCTATTCTGAAGGGAATAGGATTTGGTGGAGGAGCTACTGCTTCTAGTGGTAAAGGATCCTTCCTTCAGGGTAATACTTCTGGTGGTATATCTGGTATTTTTGGACAGTATGCTGAAGGTGGTTTAATCAAAGGTCCAGGTACAGGTACTAGCGATTCCATATTAGCACGAGTAGCCAATGGAGAGTTTATTGTAAGAGCAGCATCTGTTGATACTTACGGAGTAGATTTCTTCCAACGTCTGAATAAAGGATTGATTCTTTCTAATAAATTGCCACGCTTTGCTGACGGCGGATTAGTGACATCACAGTCGCAAACAGCCAATCTCTTCCAGGCGAACGGCGCATCTTCTGCTCCTGCTTCTACAAGCAATTCCCCGTCGATAGTAATGCATATACACACTCAAAACGCAGAATCTTTCCGACAAAGTAAAGGACAGATTACAGCAGATATGACCAGAGCCTTGATGCAAGGAAGGAGAAATATGTAATGGCTACTGTACTAGGATTCCATGACGTACAATTTCCTAAAGAACTATCCTGGGGCGCTATTGGCGGTCCAGGATATAGTACAGGAATAGTTAAAACTGTTACGGGAGGAGAATCTCGTTTACCTATCTGGGCACAGGCTCGTTGTTCGTATCAAGTAGCACACACTATAAAAAGTCAAGCAGAGATGGATATACTACGTAATTTCTTCTTGGCACGAAAAGGTAAAGCGTATGGTTTTCGTTTTCATGATTGGATGGATTATAGTGTAAAAGGGCAGTACTTGTTTACAGGACCAGATATTCAAGGACAACTAGTCAAGACATATATTGACGACAATGGTTATACTGATACTCGAATTATTAGTCGTCCGATAATGGATACTATCGTATTATATGTCAATTCTGTAAAAGTAGCTACAGGTAGTGTATATTATATTAACTCTAATGGATTAATTACTTTAGGGTTTGAAATTCTCGATGGCGATATTATATCAGCCGACTTTGAATTTGATGTACCTGTACGATTCAATATGGATAACATGGATATTGTGGTTGAAGATTTCGATTGTTTCTCTTGGAATGGTATTACTCTTATTGAAGTAAGAGAGGTATAACATTATGATAATGGATACTATTATACCCGATGTTGATGTTGAAGCATTACCTTTTCATGAAGCATTATTTCCTGCAGCAATATCTAAAGGAGTTTCAGGAGGACCACGTTTCAATACTGGTATAGTTTGTGTAAGTTCTGGTAATGAGCAAAGAACACAAAATTGGGCAGATCCTGTTTACGCATTTAATGTCACACATGCAGTAAAAAGTCAAGCACAATTAAATATGCTAATTGCTTTTTTCAGGTTAAGAAAAGGTAAGGCAACGGGTTTTCGTTTTCGAGATTTTACCGATTACAAAATTACTGGTGGCTGGTTGATGACAGGTGACGCTGCTACAAATATGAACGGCTTACAAATTGCAAAATATTATATTGATATCAATACTGCTTATTATACGAAGCGTATAATAAAGAAACCTGTAGCAGGTACTGTAGTATTATATCTTGACGGAGTAGTAGCAGGTGCACAGTATTACACAGTAGACTATACTACAGGTAAAATAACAGCAGATTATATACCTACAGTAGGAGAGATAATATCTATTGATTGTGAATTTGATGTACCTGTCAGATTTGATATTGATGAGATGCCTGCCTCTATTGATGATTGGGATTCCTATTCCTGGAGCGGCATTACGCTGAATGAAGTAAAATTAGCTGACCCGTCCGCAGGTTCCGGTAATACTAATACCGGTGTATTGTTGTTTTTAGAGCAGCGGACTGTTGAAATTGAGTCCGATGGCTACTATGAAGAGATACAGCAGTTTTGGCTGGTGACTCGCAGTTTTACATCAAGCTTAACAACTGAAGTTCAAATCACGCCGCCTTATAGTTCACCAACGGATTATCCATATCAAGTAACTTTTTTTGTCGCGGAGGGGAACGATTATTTCATTTTGTGGAGTGGCGAAATACTGGAGCATAACGGCGTTCGCACAAATGTAGAAGCAGATGCGTATTATCAGGTTGTGCAGGATGCGAAGATTGAAAACGGCGAAGTTGCGTGGTGGGTATTAATACAAGGCACGGGTTATTATAACAACTCTACACAACACCGGCCTTGGGTTGTCAAGCTGCTTTGTTTCCACAATACACAGCTTTTTAGAACGGTGGATTATTCTGCTCAAATGGACGCGCTGGCACTTCCGGGTTACGTGGCCACACTAACCAACATCTCGCCGCAACGGTGGACAAACACAATATATCTGACGGGCGACCAGTACAACGATTATTCAGCAGCGGACATCGTTATCAGACAGGGATATTGGATGCGTAGTTTGTTAGGGGAATGGCTGTATGTTAGAAATAAAATTCGAAATTCGCAGACAGGAGAGTATACTGAATCAAGCATTAATGCCTTCCCGACTAAAACGAGAACACTTGTTAACGACATCACAATAACGCAGGTATTCAAAGCTCGCTCAGATGGATGGGGGGGAGAATGGATATATACCGAATACGGGATAGAAATTGGCCAAAGTACGTTTGCAGTCCCGGATGGAAATACAGGGTATAACAGCGGCTGTACCGTGTTTGGTAGCGGGAATGGCAAAGCGTGGGCAATTAATCCGGAAGATGGTACGTGGGAACTTTATACGCCGGGCAAAAATATACAATCTGGTACGTTTGCGCCATGCTTGAATAGAACCGCTTATCTTTACACGGGCACTTTACCCGCATTACGCTGAATGAAGTAAAATTAGCTGACTAATGTAGGAGGAGAGATTTATGCCTGCTGTTACTGCTAAAGAATGGCTCAATGATCCAGTAGTGCACCCTGCATGGTGCTGGTATTTGAAATTGACAGATGGTACTGAAATGGGATTTACTAGCCATGACAAAAATATAACATACAACAATGTGTTATATGAAGCTGCGACAGGTTTCGTACCCTCAGCAGTAGAAACAAGTAATAATATGGCAGTAGATAATTTAGAAGTACAAGGGTTCCTTAACAGTGATAGAATTACTTCTCATGATCTAATGTCCGGTCGTTATGATATGGCAGAAGTTTGGGTATATATTCTTAATTGGGCAGATTTAGGTAAGCTGCCTTTGATTGTACGACGCGGTATGCTAGGAGAAGTAAAACACAGTAAGCAATCATTCACTGCGGATTTGCGCGGGCTCCTGGACGCGTATCAGGCTAAAGCAGGTAAGATTTATCAAAAGATATGCAGAGCGCATTTTGGCGATAGTAAGTGTCAGGCAGATGTTACTGCATATACTGCTTCTAGTTCAGTGTCTGAGATATATACTGACGGAAATATTGAGACTTACTTGTCACAAGCTACTACGTTTTTTAACTATGGTATACTTACCTGGACATCAGGAAAAAACAATGGACTAAAAATAGAAGTAAAATATTATACGCTAACTACTTCTGGAGGAATAATTCAGCCGTTCACGCCCCCCATTTGGGTTCCAGCTGTAGGCGACACTTTTACAGTGATTGCCGGATGTGATGGTAATTTTACTACTTGTCAAGCAAGGGGAAATTATATAAATTTCAGAGCAGAACCCTATGTACCAGGTAACGACTATATGACCTCATATCCGTCCGCAGGTTCCGGTAATACTACTACTAATACTTCTGGTACAAGTGCTGTAACTTATCCCTTAATATCTAGTACAGGCGGAGCTAATACTTACTCATATACTGATACGAATGGTGTTATACAACATACTGATCAAACCTGTACAGTAGTTACTATACAAATAGCAGCAGCTGTTGTAACAGATCCTACAAAATTGGCCTATATTATATGGGTACCTTCTTTGACATATTTTTTAGAGGGAGGGCAACAATATACTATGGGACTAAATAATTCTTATATAGGATCAAGTAATGTACTTGCATCAGTTAATATAGGAGCGGCAGAATCAGAAGCTACAAGTACGTGGCAGCATTGCTCAACTACTGGTGCTTGGACTAAAGTACAAATTTATGGTGCTGATTACTGGCAAGCACCTGCAAGGACATTACTGACTGATCAGCCTTTAAATAGTACTTTTCAGATTGTTTGTAGAGCAGGTGAGGGTATTGATGCTGCTAATGTAATTTTAATATTTGGGGCTCTTGGTTCGATGTGTGATTGTGTTAGACCTCCTGCTGCTAATAATAATAATAATGATGGAGGTAATCAATAATGATTACAAGGCAAGCTATTATAAATGAAGCCCGTACATGGATAGGTACTAAATGGCAGCATCAGGCCAGTCTCAAAGGGGTAGCTTGTGATTGTGTAGGATTACTTCGCGGTACTTTAGGTAATCTTACAGGAGAAAAATACATTGAAAATGTAGATTATCCGGCTACATGGCATCTTTTCAAAAAAGAAGAACAGCTGTATAATAACATGGCAATGTATACCAAAGAAATACCTAAAGAGGAAATGCTCCCAGGAGATCTTATCTTGTTTGGTTTCGGTAAAGGTCCTGCACATCATTGTGGGATACTTGCTACTCCTACGACGTTTATTCATTCGTGGGCAGATATTGGTAAGGTAGTCGAGACTCGTTTGGATGATTTTTGGACGAAGCATATTCGTAAAGTTATGCGGCATCCGGAGGTAATTGATTAATGGCAACTCTGATAATCGGCGCAGTATTAGCCGCGAGTCCCATCTTGGGTCCAGCTGCATGGCTCATTAGTTCTTTAATCATGACAGGTGCTGGTTTTATCGATATGCTACTTTTTGCTCCTAAAACTCCAGATCAAGAAGGTCCAAGGATGGATGACCTAAAAATTCAGACGTCTACTTTTGGCGCTCCTATTCCTATTGTATATGGTACTACTCGTATCGCAGGTAATATTATTTGGGGTACTGATTATACTGAGCATACAAAAACAGAATCTGCCAGCAGCGGTGGAAAAGGTGGTGGAGGTGCTAAGGTTAAATCATATACGTACTCCATTACTTTTGCTGTGGGATTGGCGCAAGGTCCTTGTTCGTTTGATAAATCTTTACAAAAAGTTTGGGCTGATGGTAAAATATTTGATATGACTGATATAGCCTATACTTTTTATGAGGGTACAGAAACTCAAATGCCAGATACTTATACTGAAGGTATTTTAGGTGTAGGTAATGTACCTGGGTATAGAGGATTATGCTACATAGTTTTTCATGATTTAAATGTAAGTCCTATGGGTAATCGTATTCCATCATTATCATTCGAAATTAAGTCCAATAAAAGTAATAAGCTTAATGAAATCCTGAGCGATATAAGTCTTGATGCTGGTTTAACCGTTGATGATATTGATGTTACAGATCCTGCTATTTGTGATATTACTATTTCTGGTATGTATATTGATGGTAATAAATCGTTTAGAGAGCGTATAGAACCATTGTCTCTTGTGTATTTGTTTGATGGCGTAGAGACGAACGGTAAAGTAGCATTCAAAAAACGAAATCTTACTAAAAATGTAGTAAAAATTACTGATTCTGAACTAGGAGCGTATGAGTCGTCGGCATCAGAAGATCCATATACAATTACTAGGAAATATGAACGTGAATTACCTGCATCTCTTTGGTTAGAGTATATTGCTAAAGATGGCGATTATCAATTAGGAGGTATGCCTGCATATCGTATTAATACGGTTAGTAAAGAAGAGCAAAAGATTACAGTACCCATTGTAATGGAAGATGCTGATGCTAAGAGTGTAGCAGAATTACGACTATTTGAACAGTGGTCTTCTCGTAGTACTTTTGAAGCTGCTTTATCTTTACGATATGCGTATCTAATTCCTGGTAATCCTATTGAAGTTACGCTTAATGATGGCAGTGTTCATTTATTGATGATAGTCAAAACATCTTTTGGAGGGCCCGGCATATTCAAAATAACAGCAGTGTTCTCAGGTGCAACGGCATATACAACTGCAGGAGGAATTGTAAAAACTGTAGATACTATTACAGGGATTACTTCTTACACAACTACTACAGCCGCACGTATTGTGGATACAAGTGTAGTACAAACACCGGCATTACAACCTACTACTGTTTATCATGAGATAATGGATATTTGTCGCTTACCAGGTGATACCAGTACGGATTATGATTTTGCCTATGTAGCAGCAGGCGCTGTAGTTTTCTATGGTGCAAATACTTTACGCACCTATGACGGTGGTACTACTTGGCCATGGGCTGCAGAGAATGATGTCAATGCTACTATTGGTGCTACTAATACTCTTCTCAATTCAGGACCTGTATACTTCTTTGATGAAGGTAACACTGTAACTGTTACACTGATAAACGGTACGTTATCTAGTCATACGAAAGAAGAAGTATATGCTGGATATAACTTAGCAATAATCGGCAATGAGATTATTCAATTTAGAACGGCTACATTAATTGCAGAAAAAGTATATGTACTTTCGGGATTGCTACGTGGTTGTGGTGGTACAGATGATCAGATAGGAACGCATACAGTAACTGATAGATTTGTGCTGTTGATATTTTCTTCGTTAGAGCGAATGCCTATACCAACTACTGACAGAAATGTCATACGAAATTATAAATTCGGCCCCTACACAAAAGCTATAACTAGTAATCTTTATTCCGATAAGACATTTACAAGTACTGGAAGATCTTATAGAAATTGGTCAGTGTGTCAGGTAAAAGGCGTAAGAGATGATACAGGCGAGTTGACTATTTCATGGGTACCTCGTAGTAGAGTCGGTTCTACTTGGTCCGACTATATTGATGTTACTCTTACTAGTCCGGAAGTGTATACAGTTGAAATAATGTCAGAAAGTACGGTTGTAAGAGAAGTAACAGTAACTGCAGCTACTACATATGTATATACAGTAGCAAATCAAACAGCGGATTTTGGTTCTAGTCCTGATGAGGTTATGATACGTATATACCAGATGGATACAGTAATAGGTCGCGGAATAGTAAAAGAAATTACAATATAAAAGGAGAGAGATGTAATGAGCAGTAATTATACTACGAGAATAGCTCTTCCATACCTTGCAGTGGCACAGGCGCAAAAAGAATTAGCTCATAATGAGGCGTTGAACATACTGGATATTTTTGTTCAGCCAGTAGTACAAGCTATGCAAAACACTCCGCCAATCGCGCCTACATCTGGACAGGCTTGGATTGTCGGCAGTTCCCCTTCAGGCGTATGGGCGTCTCATGCTGATTCTATGGCTTATTATCTCAGTGGCTGGTTTTATTACTCTCCTTTTTTAGGTATGAAATTCTACAGTGTGGCTGATGATGCTGATTATGCTTATGGTTCTACTGGTTGGAATATTTCTGTAGGAGCACAAGGGCCTACTGGAGCTACTGGTGCAACAGGTGCAACAGGTGCAACAGGTCCTGCTGGATTGTCTGCAGATATGGTTACTAATACCTATTTAGCTAATATGGTCACAGGTACTATTAAAGGACGTGTGGCTGCAGGTACGGGTGATCCTTCTGATTTGACTGCCGCACAAGTACGTACTTTATTAAATGTAGCAGAAATCGGTAGTACTCCGGTAGATTTCACAATGTTTTTTCCAGGTACGTATACTGCTTCGCAAATACTTGCGAAACTGAAAATGATACGTGAAATAGTATTACCTGCATCGCTTACTGGATCTGTTGCTGATATAGGTATTAATCCTGCAGCCACTGCCGTATTATCTATATTACAAAACAATACAGAAATAGGTACGGCTTCTATAAGTACTGCAGGTGTTGTTACGTTTACTTTTACAGCAGAAATTACTTTAGCGGCAGGTGACATACTTAAGATATTGGCGCCTGCTTCTATCGATGCTACTCTTGCAAATGTATCATTATCTTTGACAGGAGTGAGATAAATGTCACTTATATTATTTGAGGGATTTGATATTTATAGTAATGTATTTCTAATAGATGCTGCAATAGTTGGTGCTACTGGAGCATCATTTCCAGCAGGTCGTTTTGGAGGTAAAGCACTTGCAATACATATGCAGTTACACAAATTCAAACAGAAGTAATTACTCAGTCTACTGGTGAAATACGTGTATCATTACTGGCTCTATCAGTACTAAGCAGTACAGAGGCACCAAGTAGTACTTACTACCCAATTATTTGCACGACTTAAAGGGGCCCAGGTGCACGGGTCCTAATTAGTAATAATTACTATTTAAGCCAAAAGTGTTGATTTTTTTATAAGGGTGTAGTATAATATATAATATAGGGGGGTCTATAGTATGGCATCTGGACGAGCAGATCTTATAATGGAAAAGGGCTCCGATTGGTACGTGCTGCTAACTACTAACCAAGTAGATGGCACTCCTACTGATCTTACTGGCTGGAATGCTCGTTGTCAGATACGTAAAACAGCTAGTACTTCTTCACCCGTAGTAGCAGTTCCTATTGCTACTATTGACAATCCATTGGATGGAGAAGTAGTATTGACACTTACTGCAGCAGAGACTTCTACCATACCTACTTCAGGATCTAATTTTACAGAACCATCGCGTTATCTATATGATTTGGAAATCTTCGTATTAGAAGACGTATTGGGTGTAGATGGCAATCCTGTATTAGATGCTAATGGTAATGTTACACAAGAAGAAACAACAACGGCTAAACTACTTCATGGATTCATAAGTGTAATTCCGGAGGTACCTAAATAATGGCTGATGTAGAAGTTGTTGCTAATAATAAGACTACTGCCGTAACAGTAACTTATCTACCTCGCGGACCTCAAGGCAAGCCCGGCAATCTCGGAGTTTCTGGTTCTAAAGGAGAAAAAGGTGATTCAGGTCCTCCGGGAGAACAAGGACCTCCTGGTAAAGAAGGAAATCCTGGTGTACCTGGTCTTCGTGGTGAATCAGGGGCTACGGATGCTCCCACTGATTACTTTTGTGGCGTAGGTGCTCTTAACTTGGGGCAACCAGTTTTCCTCACAGCTACAAATACAGTACTACCTGCGACAGCTGAGAATATTTCTCATGCTGGCAGAGTAGTTGGTATAGCCTTAAATGACGCTGTCACTGGTGAGATAGTACGAGTTAAACGTAGCGGAACCGTTACGAAAGATTCGTGGGACCTCACTCCTGGACAGCGTTATTATTTGGGCCCGGGAGGCGAATTTGTTCTTGATCCAGAAGGAATGGCGTTCGCACAGAAAATGGGATTAGCAGAAGCTGCAACATCGTTGTTTATTCAAATGGAGTCGCCTATAGTATTATTATAAGGGAGGAAAAATAACACGGCTAAAAAGTTTATTACTCTGGTAAATGGTGTACAGCATCTCATTCCGTCAATTGATACTTCAGCGGGTGCTGGAAGTGCAGGAGAAGTTATTGCTGCGGATGAGAATGGAAAACTCAACCCTAGCTTTCTTCCGACTGGTGTAGGTGCAGATAATGCATCGCTGCCCGCAACTGAAGCCCTTGCAGCGGGCGATTTCTGTAATATCGTAGTGTAGTGGCAAACGGGACGGCGTGCAGTATTCTGACGTAGCGGCTTACACCTATGATGTGGAACTGATTACCATCTCGACCGGCAAGGTCCATCGGTGGCTGAACGGCAGCGTGTCAATCAGCCCGGAGGTGACGTATGGCGAATGAGCCGATTGTCGCGGTTATCGCCGCGACTGAAACGATTGTCGCGGTAGTACGTGAGAGGGGTATTCCGGGACCACCCGGGCCTCCGGGATCCTCGGCAGCAGAGGAACTAACCGCATACACAGCAGGCGGCGCCATCAATGCCTATCAGCCACTTTTCATCACGAACTCGCTGACGGTACTGCCGGCATCCGGCGAAAATGCCACTCACGCCGGCAGGATAATTGGCATGAGTATCAGTGCTGCGGCAACCGGCGAAACAGTGTACTGCAAACGGTCGGGCAATGTGACTAATCCGGCATGGGCGTTGACACCCGGGGAGAGGTATTATATTGGCGCCGGAGGGGAGTTGACCACAAGCACAACCGGGATGGCCTTTGTTCAGAAAATCGGCATCGCAGACTCCGCAACAGTGTTGTTTTTGCAAATTGAACCGCCCATACTCGAGTAATAAAAAATAGGAGTGTGTAAACATGGCAGCAGAAAAATTTATCACTTTGAACAACGGCGTAATGCAGCAAAAATCGGCAAACGACACGAGCGCAGGCGTAGGTGATGCAGGCAAGCTTATCGCCCTTAATTCAACCGGCAAACTCGATGAAACGCTGCTACCGTCCGGAATCGGCGCGGATACTTTTGTTGCTGCAGCATCTGAAGCGTTGGCAGCCGGAGACTTCGTAAACATCTGGGAAGACACGGGAACCGTAAAAATCCGCAAAGCAAACGCGACCGATGCGACAAAAAAAGCTGACGGATTCGTCAAAGCTGGGGTTTCGTCCGGCTCAAACGCCACGGTTTATTATGAAGGCGAAAACGTGCTGACAGGGCTGACGGTCGGCACTCGCTACTACCTGTCAGCGGCTACCGGAGGAGGATTCACGGCAACCGCGCCCAGCACTTCCGGAAATGTAGTGCAGTACCTGGGCACGGCGCGAAGTACTACTGTCCTGCGGTTTGAGGTTGAATCGGCAATAACGATTCTGGCGTAGCGCCATGAAAAACATTCTGACGCTCGCAAACGGGCAGACGGCGGCGGTGAAAAACCCGCCTGTCGTCTACACAGCACAACCGGCGGACCCGGTGGACGGCGATAACACTGGCATAATGTAAGTAAGTGAGAAGGGGTTGTTAAGAGCAACCCCTTTTTGGAGGTGATTAGGTGGCGACACTATTTAGTTCGACAAATCGCAACGCATCGATAACGATATCCAATTTTGGTTTAACGGCTACATGGGGAGGAAATCAGGCTTCTGTTGCAGCAGATACATCAAAAAATGACGGAAAAAGATATTTCGAAATAGAGCTTCGCGACCCAGGTGCAGGCGGATATACCGGAATAAATATTGGAGTAGCTGTTGATACTGACTTTACAAATCACAATCTTCCTATGGTAAATGGACAGGGAACATGTCCAACATGGTCAATAGCTTGTGGTTGTGCAGGAAACAATCCTTCATATATGTATAAGAACAGTACGCTAATTCAAAACCCAACACCGGCAGTTGGTTATCATGCAGGACACAATGTGGTACTCGGTATAGGAATAGACTTTGTTGCAAATCTTGCACAGTTTTATTGCGATGGAAACCTATGGGGTACAGCAGTAGACATTTCAGACAGAGGTGGTGCGCCATTGTTCCCTGCGTTCATGGGTCAGGGAGGATGGGAGTTTCCACAAATATATGGAAAGTTTTACGAATCAGCAATAGTGTATCTTCCGGAAGGATATGCTTCGTGGGACGCTTACGCTTATGTTGAGCCACAAGATTCTGGATTTTTAATGACATTGCTAAATGGAGTTTGGACTGCAATGAGCGGCACATCAAAATCTGCGCTCGCCTATTTTGATGGTGCAAAGTGGGGAGTAAAAGAGCCGGGAACAGCGGGACAAGCCCTGAAAATAGGAGACGCGGGAGACTTGGAGTGGGGGGAAGTTGCGGGAAGTGGAGGAAGCGGAATAGTAATCTCCCCCACAGAACCGGAGAACTCGGAAGAAAATGCTTTATGGATAGATGAGTCTGATGGGACTACAGGACTTGTAGTTTATCAACCTTCCATCCTTCCTTCTTATACGATTGACCCAGATGCTCCATCTTTTGGAGGGGGAGCTTTATATGTTAAACAAGGAGGATTATACTTCCAAGATTATCTCGGAAATAAGACGAAACTTGTGGAAGAAAAAGGAGTCAAGGAAGTCTCCATTTTAAGATTTAATGGAGATTTAACGGATGAAAAAGGAAATGTGTGGACTGCCTATAATGGAGCTTCCATTGATTCCACAACAAAAGTATTTGGAAGTGGAGCTTTGCGTTGTAATGAGAACTCACAATATATCGGGACACTTAAAGGGGAATCTTTTAATTTTGGAACCGGGGACTTTACAATTAAAGCCCGTGTTATGTTTTCGGGAAGTTTTTCAAATAGGACGTTTTTTGCGGGGAATAGTGATTTCTGGTTAGGGATAATTACCAATAGTGCAGGAAAACTAATGTACTTTGCAAGCTCTATAGGAAGCAGTTGGGATATAATATGCGGAGATGGGGGACCGTTGAATGGTACAGGAAGCCATACGCTTGTTTTAGATACTTTTTATGATATTGTATTTGAAAGGAGGAGCGGGATATTCATTGCCTTTGTGAATGGAGAAGTTGATTTGACAGTAACCTCTACTGCTTCAATTATCAATAGACCGACCGAAAATATTAATATTGGGCGTTGGGGAAATGGAGGACTTTTTGGAAACATAAGAGTGGATGATTGGGTAGTTCTAAAAGGGGAAGCTCTTTATTCTGGAGCCTATACAGTTTCAACTTCTGCTTATGCTTCAACTGTTCTTACAGAGCCAGAACCCATCCCCACAGTGACAGAAATTTTAAACGCAGCCATTGGAGAAGTTTCTGTAGGAGAGCCAGCAGTCGTGCCAAACGTAGGGAAAGCGTTACTGTACTTAATTCCTGTATACGTTCTTGGGACTACTTCTTTGATACCTATAATGACAAGTAATACTGCTCCTTCTGGAACTGCCAGTGCATCTTCAATTTATAACTCCTCTTATAATGCGTGGGTTGCATTTAATGGGACCGTTACGAGTGACGCGGATTGTTGGCATACTAATACTACCCCTCCCGGAAATTTAGTTTATGAATCCGCGACGGATATGTGTGTTGGTGGGTATGCAATTACAACACGTACTACGATGAGTGCATCATCAAATCACGCCCCTAAAACGTGGACTGTAGAATACTATGATGTGAGTACTTCAACGTGGATTGTTGTTGACATTCAAACGTCGAAAACTTTAGCAGCGTCCACTCGATACGAGTATTCCTTTACACAGGAGTATACAGCGAAAAAGTTTAGACTGAATGTAACAGAATCTCTGACAGGACAGTATATAGCAGTTGGGGAGTTTGCATTACTACCACGAATTTTGTCTTATAATCTCAGTGCAAAATTATCCGATGGAAGTAAACGGAGTGTTTAAAAGGAGGGCGGGAAAATGAGTCAATTAAAACAAAAGAAAAACGGGATATGGACACCTGTTAGTGGTCCCACTACTGTATTCAATATGAACTCAATACCTTCCTATACCGCAGAGCCTCCTACCCCTGCTTATGGGGGAGGGGAAGTTTATTCGAAGCAGGGGGGATTGTATTTCAAAGATTACCTCGGAAATACAACGATACTTGTTGCGGAGAAGGGGGGATACCCAACTTCCTATTTGAGTATGCTCCATTTTGAAGGAGATTTAACTGACGATATAGGAGCAGTGTGGGTTAAAACTGGAGCAGTGGATTTAACAACTTCCAAAAAGAAATTTGGAGCATCCGCTCTAAACTTTCCGGGAAGTGGAACTCTTGTGCGGAACACCTCGTTAGTAATTGGGACAGGGAACTTTGAATATGATTTTCAGATTTATTTTGAATCCTCCCCCGGAGGATGGACTCAAATATTTGGGGCTACCAATACAGGGGGAGTTGCTTTTGCTTATGTTGGGGGAACTATTTCGATGGGATGTGCCGGGATAGCCGACCTGTTAAATGCCTCCTTGACACTATCTGCACAGACTTTTCATCATATTAAATTTGGAAGACGAAGTGGAGTAGGATATATTCTCGCGGATGGAGCTTTAGTTGCCTCTGGAGCAGTGACCAGAGATTATGGAACTTTTAATATTAAGATGGGAGAAGATGTTGGCGGGGGAAGAAATTTAACCGCTGTCATAGATGAGTTGAGAATATCCACAGAGTTGACTGATATAACTACCTATACCCCTCCTACTGCTGCCTATGCCCCTGTAACCTTGACTGAACCTCCCGCAATTCCTATTCCGTCTGCTCGATCTCTTCTGGATATTCCCATTGGAGTTCCCGCCACTCTTCCGGAAGCAGGAAAGTTGCGGATTTATGGGGAACTGTTGTCTGCTGTTGGGACATACGTTTTGAAAGCGAAAGATAGTGCAGGAACTATTTACACCTTATGAGAAAGAGGGGGGTAAGGTTTGTGGAACCGAGAGAATTTTTTGAGCGAGTAATGCCCGTAGTTCAAGAAGCATGTAACCGATGGGGACTCTACCCATCGATTGCAGGAGCACAGTTATTCCTTGAGAGCAAGGGAGGGAACAGCGAACTTGCTGTCAATGCGAATAACATTGCGGGGAAGAAATTAAATCGCGGGAAATTTGAACCGTATTTTAAAATGACCAATGAGTATTTGACCTGCACAGAGGAGCAAGCAATAGCACAGGGATTTACTCCCGTGGATGTTTCCCGCAATCTTTACTCAAAGCCCCTCCCCTTCAATATGTATGCCTCTTGGAACGAGTGCATTTACCACTACTGTGAAAATATAATGACCTCCAAATGGTATACAGTTCCTGTGTCTCAGCTTAACGATTACAATAACTTCCTCCACGCTCTTATTGTTGTGTATGCCCCTAACCATCCCACCTATTATGATGATATACTAAGAGTCGTGGAGCAGTATAATCTGCGTAAATATGATTATTAAGGGGGGAGAGATAAGTGGCATACGTTACTGAAATGATTACCGGGAAGACATGGAGTAGAACTTGTGTGAGGAAGAATGCTGCGGGAGCAGTGATTCCCTATGGCAGAGCCACCGTGGGGAGCAGACTTATCCTCAGGTCCACAAATAGCTCGAAGAGGAATGTTTGCCACGGATGCCTCCGTGCACGGGGAGTCCGAAATAGTTTTGAATGAGGGACAGGGATTTGGATTGTTTTTGCGTAATGCCTCCGCACAATTCTTTCACGAGTTTATCGCTGTTGTAGTTATTGATGCCCCGGATGTAGTTACCGGGGGAAGTGTAGCTACCAGTTATGCTTTCTAAGCTCACTGGGGAAAGGAGCACCACATCTGCCGTTAATTAAGGGGGTTTTGGCGTGTGCCGCATATTGATTATTGATACCGACCCGCAGGTAATCGATGTAGTGCAGCGGTATTTGCAGGAGTTTGACGTGAAAATGGTTGACGGTCCCGCAGCCTTGGCCGCTTACTTGCAAGACGAACCCGCAATAACATTAGTCTGTCCGCAGCAGGGGTTATCGGTAATTAAAGAACTGGCGGCAGCAGGTGCGGGAACCTGCCCGTCGAGGCTGTGCGGCTTGACTGCAGACTTGACCGAGACGGCGGTCGATGAGCTTTATAATGCAGGTGTGACAGACATCGTCTGGAAGCCGCTTCATCCTGTGTTAATTCAGCGGCGGCTAAACGACATATTGACATTTCAGCGTATTTACGGCAAGGAAAGAAATCAAGCGTCTTTTATTGTGGATATAACAGACAGACTGGAGCAGTTGAATCAACGAGCAAGGGCTAAAGTGGATGCTATTTACCGCGACAGAGGCCTGCTGTGAGACGGTCAAACGCTGATGTCAGGGCGCAGCGGATGAAAGACCCGTTTCCCGTTTACAATGAAAAATGTATCGGATGCAGAGAAAAGTCAAAAAAAATTCAGGACATCTGCTATGGCGTAGAGGATGCATCTTTTGAAATCGAAGATGCTGCAGAAGTATTAAAAACGCTGAACAGCAGGCAAAACGGATTTGATGACCGATTGACAGCGGATGAAATACAGCAAGATATTATTGACAAGCGGCTGGTAAATGCGGAAAGCAAGCTGAAAGATGTGGAAACCCTGACGCGGCGAATGGACGAAACAGAGAAAGGGCTGCTGCCGGCATTAGTGCTTGTTGCAAGATACGACAGAGTAAAAGTAATCGCGGCTTTTGTAATTGTAGTTGTATCGACGCTGACAGCACTTTTGATGCAAGTTCCCTCAAGTTGGTGGGGGAAGGTGTTTCGCATATGATTAAATTAAAAGTGTCGAAGCCGCTGATGATTGTTGTCGCAG